>OGCQ01000497.1_pt1 | contig 63735 bp, 54 predicted proteins | sample 1570161 | NCBI WGS metagenome assembly OGCQ01 (sample SAMEA4384402, study PRJEB24528) | human gut metagenome | reverse complement strand
GCTGTTTGGACGTGCCTGAAAAGGGAAGCTATATTTTCAGCGGACGGGATATAAGCAGAATGGACGCAAACAGCTTAGCTGAGATGCGTAATAGAAATATTGGCTATATTTTTCAGTCGTTCTATCTTTTAGAGCATCTGACGGCGCTGGAGAATGTAGAACTCCCTTTGGCTTATGCCGGGGTTAAGCGCTCGCAAAGACGTGAAATGGCTGCTCAGGCTTTATGCGGAGTTGGTTTAAAGCACAGGCTAAATCACCGTCCCAGCCAGCTTTCAGGCGGTCAGCGCCAGAGGGTGGCCATAGCCCGAGCGCTTATTAACCGTCCTGCTCTAATATTGGCGGACGAGCCGACTGGAAATTTAGACGAGAGCTCCGGCGAGGAAATTATGGAAATGATAAAGGAGCTTAACGGCACGGGCGCCGCTGTTGTTTTGATAACTCACGACCCTAAGACCGCACTTTATGCGGACAGACGGTATATTCTATCAGACGGAGTGCTAATGGAGGGATAATTTTGAATATGCTGGATTATTTAAAGAGGGCCCTTTGCTCGGTATCCAATAATTTTTCGCGCAGCATGCTGACCATGCTGGGCATAATAATAAGCGTGGCCTCTATTATATGCGTGCTCTGTGTAAGTGCCGGGGGAAGCGCCAGAATAAAAAGCGAAATGGAGCTTGTGGGCAGCGAGCGTTTTTTTGTTTATTCAGAGGGAGACGCTTTAAGCAAGGAGGACGCGCTTATTCCGGCGGCAGTTACTAAGAAAATAACTGCGTATTCGCCTATGAATACCGCTACTCTGACTGCCTCGGGGCCGGGAACGGGCAGCATAAGCTGTACGGTCAACGGGGTAGGAGACCAGTATGCAAGCATAGAGAAGATAGAATTGGCCCAGGGCAGATGGCCTGCTTCTGAGCAGGCGTATGAAGCGGTTATAACTAATTCAATGGCGGAACAGCTTTTTAACACCGGCGATGCTTTGGGGCGGAGCTTTCTTTTAGCGGGCAAGAGCATATATGTCTGCGGCATAATTGACGACGGCAGCCTTATAATGACCGGAGTTACTCCTTATAGATGCATAATAGGTATAGACGCGTTTAACAGAATACTTAATATAAGCGGCGTTCAGGAGCTGATATTTCGTACCGAGGGCATAGCGCTTTCGGACGCAGAAAAAATTGCCTGTGAGGCGATAGAAACGGCTACGGGGAAAAGAGGAGTAAAGAGCTATAATATGACCGCCGAAATAAATATGGTCAATCAGGTGCTGGATATACTTACCGGGATATTGATTTCCATTAGTGCGGTTTGCATGCTTTGCGGGGGCATAGGGGTTATGAACGTAATGATGGTGAGCGTTAAGGAACGAACAAGGGAAATAGGCATATTAAAAGCCATAGGGGCGAAAAGCTCGCAGATTACAGGACAGTTTTTGACTGAAGCCATGCTGCATTCCCTGCTGGGAGGTTTAATGGGCGTTCCATTAGGCGCGCTGGGCGCTTATTTTCTCTGCTCCTTTTCGGGTATAGAATTTATACTTTCGGCATCCACAGTATGCACCGCTGTAATTATAACCTGTGCGGCAGGGCTGTTTTTTGGAATTTATCCCGCGCTTAAGGCGGGCCGTTTGAAGCCTATTGACGCCTTAACCTGATTAAAGGTGGTAATCTTTGTACATGTTTTTTGTGCAGAATGACAGTAGCGGAAATTCAGCTCTGATGTTATTATTTTAGCATCAGAGTTTTATTATTGGAGGTTTTTTATGGCTAACGTTACTTTAAGGCATATTTATAAGGTGTATGCCGGCGGCGTAACCGCGGTTAACGATTTCAATCTTGCTATCAAGGATAAGGAGTTTATAGTTCTGGTAGGGCCTTCGGGCTGCGGAAAATCAACTACTCTTCGTATGATTGCCGGCCTGGAGGAAATTACTGAGGGCGAGCTTTATATCGGGGACAAACTGGTAAACGATGTAGCTCCCAAGAATAGAGATATAGCGATGGTGTTCCAGAACTATGCGCTTTATCCTCATATGACCGTTTATGATAACATGGCTTTCGGTCTTAAATTGCGTAAGGTACATAAAACCGATATAGATAAAAAGGTTAAGGAAGCCGCTAAGATACTGGGAATTGAAGAATATCTCCAGAGAAAGCCTAAGGCGCTTTCGGGCGGACAGAAGCAGCGTGTTGCGCTGGGCCGCGCTATAGTGCGCGAGCCTCAGGTATTCCTTATGGACGAACCTCTTTCCAACCTGGACGCAAAGCTGCGCGTGCAGATGCGTACCGAAATTACCAAGCTGCATAACAGGCTGGCCACGACATTTATTTACGTTACCCACGACCAGACCGAAGCTATGACTATGGGTACCAGAATAGTTGTTATGAAGGACGGCTTTATCCAGCAGGTTGATTCTCCTCAGAATCTCTACGATTATCCCTGCAATAAGTTTGTTGCCGGATTTATAGGTTCTCCGGCCATGAATTTTATCGATTGCACGCTGGTTGAGGAAAACGGCAGCGTATTTGCGCGTTTTGGCGAGAATAAGATACTTATCCCTGAAGGCAGAATTGCCAAGCTGACTGATAAGTCCTATATAGGCAGAGAGGTAACGCTGGGTATACGTCCCGACGATATTCACGACGAGGAAGTATTTATTCAGAATTATCCTGAAGCTACCGTCGGCGCTTATGTAGAGCTGATTGAAAAGCTGGGCTTTGAGACGCTGCTTTATCTCAATATTTCGGGCAAGGAAGATGAAAATATTGTTGCGCGCGTAAATCCCAGAAGTACTGTTATGATGAATGATACCGTCAAGATGGTATTTGATCCTAATCGTATACATCTCTTTGATAAGGAAACCGAAATCAGCATACTGTCCAATTAATCTGTATTGAATTAAAGCGTTCCTTAATAACCCGCGCGGCGGGAAGAGTACTAAAAGGGGGCGGCGCTCCGGCCCGAAGGGCCGGAGCCAAAGCAAAGCCCGCGGAGAAAGCTTGCTTTCTCCGCGGGCTTTGCTTTGGCCGGCTTTGGGCGCCGCAGGCGCCCAAAGCAAGCGCCGTCCCCTTTTTATGCTTTAATTTCGAGGGCGGGTTATTAAGGAGCGCTTTAATTGGAGGTTGCTTTTAGAGCGCTTATCGTGTATACTTAATTCCGGCTGCAAAATATTCATTTCGGCAGCTTAAAAAATTATAAAGGTGATATAAATATGCCTTCGGACATTGAAATAGCTCAGAATACTAAAATATCGGATATATCTGAAATTGCTGCCCGGAACGGGATAGCGCCCGAAACGCTGGACAGCTATGGGCGTTATAAGGCTAAATTAAGGCCCGAAGCGTTTGAGGGAAAGAATTTGAAAGGCAAGCTGATACTGGTGACCGCCATGTCGCCCACTCCCAGCGGCGAAGGGAAGACCACCGTAAGCGTTGGACTGGCCGACGGCTTGAGATATATAGGAAAAAAATCCATGCTGGCTTTAAGAGAACCATCGCTGGGGCCTGTTTTTGGCATGAAGGGCGGCGCGGCGGGAGGCGGGTATTCGCAGGTTGTGCCGATGGAGGATATCAATCTGCATTTTACGGGCGACTTGCACGCTGTGACATCCGCCAACAATCTGCTCGCGGCATTAATGGATAATCATATTTTCAGGGGCAACCGATTGAATATAGATATTCGCCGCATACAATGGAAGCGCTGTATGGATATGAACGACAGACAGCTTAGATATATAGCCGACGGGCTGGGCGGGCCGGCTAACGGCTATCCGCGGGAGGATGGTTTTGATATAACTGCTGCAAGCGAGGTAATGGCCGTACTTTGCTTGAGTGAAAATTTAATTGACCTTAAAGAACGTCTTGCAAGAATAGTGCTGGGCTATACTTCGGACGGGCGCGCCGTAACGGCTGGAGAGCTTAACGCGCAGGGCGCTATGGCGACATTGCTTAAGGAGGCGCTTAATCCTAATCTTGTTCAGACGCTTGAGGGTACTCCTGCGTTGATACACGGCGGGCCTTTTGCCAATATAGCTCATGGCTGCAATAGCGTCCGCGCGACAAAGGCGGCCTTGGCGCTTTCAGATTATGTAGTTACCGAAGCGGGCTTCGGCGCTGATTTAGGCGCTGAAAAGTTTATTGATATTAAATGCCGCAGCGCCGGGCTGGAACCTGACGCAGCGGTTATAGTAGCTACGGTTAAAGCGCTTAAGTATCACGGCGGAGCTGATGCTAAACGCTTATCAAGTCCCGACCTTGAAGCGCTGCAGCGGGGAATGAGCAATCTTACTAAGCATATAGATAATATTAAAAACGTTTTCGGCTTGCCGGCGGTAGTTGCTGTCAATCGTTTTGCCGCTGATACAGAGGCGGAATTAGAGCTAATAAAGCAGGGCTGCGCGCAGGCGGGCATTAAAGCGGTGGAATGTCTGGCCTGGAGCAAGGGAGGCGCAGGCGCCGCGGAGCTTGCCCAGGAAGCCGTTAAGCTCTGTGATGAGAAAAAATCCTTTAAAATGGCGTATAGTTTGGACTGCTCCTTGCAGGAAAAGCTGAGGCTTATTGCGTGCAGTATATATGGAGCGCGGGATATAAAGCTTGCTCCTGCGGCGGTAAAAGCCGCCAAGCTGCTGGAGGATAACGGTTATGGGAAGCTGCCGGTATGCATGGCTAAAACGCAGTATTCCTTTTCAGATAACGCTGCTAATTTAGGAAGGCCGCAGGATTTTGTGCTTAATATACGGGATTTGCGTGTATCGGCGGGCGCGGGCTTTGTAGTTGCGTTTGCCGGGGATATTATGACTATGCCCGGTCTGCCTGCGCGACCGTCTGCAATGGATATAGATATTGATTCAAATGGCAGGATTTCCGGGCTGTTTTAGCAGTCTGGGCGCATTTATGGTTTATTTGACCGGATTAATAACGCTGTAGAAAGCTAAAGGGCTTACTCTCAGTTTATAAGGAAATACAAGGCCATAATGCTTAAAATTCGTATACTGCTTGCGCTGCTTTGATTTCATGTACGCCCGAGCCCATTGAGGATAACGTCGAACATGAAAAATTATCACATTTTGAGGGTATAGTTTCTTGTAAACGGAGGCTAAGGCGGCGTGTTAATAGGTAATTGTAAAATTTTCTTAAAGCGTCGTTTTAGGTCTTGCCGAATTTTGCGGAATTATATAAAATAATTATGTATTTCTTTAAGCTGCTGAAATAGAAAGGGAGAGTGTAAGTTGAAGCTGGCCATATATGATAAGCAGGGTAAAAAAACAGCCGGCAGTTCGGATATGCCTCAGATGCTGGAAAAGGAAATTCTGACTAAACCGCTGCCCTTTTATGCTGATGGACTTTTATATTCAAGGCTGGATGAAGATATGCTTTCGGCGGCCTGCTTGGATGCGGATACTGCGCGTAAGATAATGAGAAGTGAAACAGACGGCAAGGGTATGACGCGGGAGGGCCTGCTTTTTGCGCTTTTAAATGGACGGCTCAGCGTGGACGAGGCTCTGACATTTGGCGCCCGCCTGAGGTTTCCCTTTGAGGCGCGCCGTCTTGTTGCGGCTATTATTTTTGCCGGGGAAGCTGAGTTTGAAGAATCGGAGTTGTTAAAGGAGATTTTTGACGAGGTAAATGCAGACGTGATACATATGGGGCATATGAGATATGCCGCCGTATGTGAAAGTCAGGATGGCCAGGAGGATTTTTATGATACCTGCATGGCGCTCCGGGATACTTTTTTAAGCGAAATGAATATAGACGCATTTATTGGGATAGGCCAGGTATGCGAAACCGCGTCCGCGCTTTTTGATGCGTATTCCCAGGCGGTTTCCTGCGCCGAGCTGGGCGCGAGCTTTTCCCATTACGGCGGAGTGTTCAGCTATCAAAGATTGTTTCCGGAAATATTGCTCAGAGGAGTTCCCAGGGAATATATAGCTAAATTTGCTTCGGCTGCGGCAAAAATAAGCGGCGCTTCGGACGAGGAAACCATGCTGCTTCTGGATGAGCTTTTCAAGCAGAACTTAAATATAAGCAAGACCGCCAAGGAGCTTTATATGCACCGCAATACGCTCATATACCGTCTGGATAAGCTTAAGCGAATTACGGGGCTGGACGTAAGCTGCTTTGACGACGCAGTAATTTTAAGGCTTATGCTGGCGGTCTCCCGTTTAGGCGAAAAATAAAATGATTATAGTTTGCGCGTATAAAGCATAATTATAAGCTGTGAGGCTAATATTCTGTCGGAGGTAACAATATGGAAAATCTTCAGGAACAAGAGGAGCTTAAGCGCATAAGGAAGGAAAAGAGAAGCGCGCTCATTACTAAAATAATAGGATATATTACCGTGCTTGTACTGGGCATTGCGCTGGGCACTATTATACAGGATTATCGTGCGGCCGGCGTGTTGGGAAGAGATAATTACCGCTCGGTGCTTACCGCCGCCAATTTGGTCAAGGAGAAATCTATAAATGAATATACGGCCGATGAAATAACCAGCATGTTGCTTACGGGTTTAGCTGCGTATATTGACGACGATTATTCTTATTATTTTACGCCTGAAGCTAAAACGCAGTATGACGACGATAAGCAGGGTATAGTAAAGGGCGGTATCGGCGTGCAGGTTGTAAACGAGGAGGACGGCGGCGTGCTTATAGTAGACGTGTACGACGATTCGCCTGCTCAGAAGGCCGGCATTAAGACGGGAGACTATATAACGGCTGTTGATGGAACCGCAGTAACGGAAATAGAGGACCTTTCGGCTGCCATAACGGGAGAGAACGGTACGCCCGTGCGTATTACCGTGCGCCGGGGAGAAGATGAATTGGCCTATGACGTAGTTAGGGGACAGTCCCAGCAGACTATGGTACGCTATAGAGCTATAGGGGATATTATGTATATACGTCTCAAGAGCTTTAACGGAAATGCCGTTGAAAAATTTCAGGAGGCTTTAGAGGCGGTAAAAGAGCAGGGAAGCAAGGGAGTTGTTCTGGATTTGAGGGATAACGGAGGCGGAGATTTAGCTATTCTTGAAAAAATAGGCAATATGATATTGCCCGAGGGCACTATAATTTACGCTCAGGACAGACATGGGCAAACTATAAGCGAAATAAAATCATCGGGAGCTGAGTTTGATTTGCCTATGGTGATACTTACCAACGGCAATACGGCGAGCGCTTCCGAAGCGCTCGCGGGAGCCGCGCGCGACCGGGGCACGGCGGTATTGGTAGGGACCAAGACATTTGGCAAGGGCATCATGCAGTCTACCTATGCCCTGAATAACGACGGCGCCTTTAAACTGACTACGGCTAAATATTATTTGCCTGAAGGAGAATGCATACACGGAGTAGGGCTTACTCCTAAATATGAGGTGCTTTTGCCGGACGGGGAAGAGAGCCGTCCTTACGATATGACGGATGAGGAGGATACGCAGCTTCAAAAGGCATTGGAGCTTTTGAACTCTGAGAGCTGAACTGCGGAAAGGAATTTTTCGGAGAAGCGTAGAACGGGCCGCGGGGGAGACGAATAGTTTCCCTTGCGGCTTATTGCATGCACGGATGTTTTCTATCATGGAGGGAGGGAAAATCCAGAATATTATAGCGCTGAGCGCATATACTCTAGCAGAAGGGGGTAGATGCGCTTATGAAGCAAAAGCTTAGGGAGGTTTTAACAGTTAATACGGTGCTTGCGGCGGTGCTTGTGCTGCTGGCCGTGGCTGCCTTTGCGGGGCCGGGAGCAGTTTCGGTATTTTCAGGAGACGAATCTGCAATATATAATATTGAAACTGAAGAAAAGGTAGTGGCGTTTATGGTAAACGTATATTGGGGAACAGAATATGTTCAGCCGTATTTGGACCTTTTTAAGCAGGAGAACATTAAGGTTACATTCTTTTTAGGAGGAATCTGGGCAAAGGATAACGCTCAGCTTATAAAGGCCATGCAGGAGGACGGCCATGAAATAGGCAATCATGGCTATAACCATAAGCTTCCTACGCATATTTCAAGCGATGAGACGCGAAGGGAAATAGCTACTACAGATACAATTATAACTGAGATTACCGGCCAAAAGCCTAAGCTTTACGCTCCTCCAGCAGGAGATTTCAATAAGGATACGATTAAGGCGGCGCGTTCGTTAGGCTATAAAACCATTATGTGGAGTATAGATACCATAGATTGGCGGGATAAGGATACTCAGAAAATTACGAACAGAGTTATGAAGAACCTTAAACCGGGTGCGTTTGTACTTATGCATCCTACGAAAAATACTCTTGAGGCGCTTAAGAGCATGATATCCCAGATTAAAGAGCAGGGCTATCAGTTTAAAACAGTCTCCGAGATGCTGGAAATTTAATGTTTGCATAAAAAAGGGAGATTATTGTATAATAACTATATAAGGCCGGCAAGGCTTAATTATATAGGACGCGTCCTGGATTCCGGCGGGTAGGACGCTCCTATTTTTATACCGCCGGGGAACGGAGCAAATATGCAGGAGATAAAATTAGCAAACGGCATAAGAGCGGTAATTGAAAATATACCTTATCTTCATTCCGCGTCCATAGGAGTTTGGGTTCTGGCGGGCTCGCGCTATGAAAGAGCTGAGGAGAACGGCATATCGCATTTTATAGAGCACATGCTCTTTAAGGGTACGTCCAAGCGCTCGGCTAAGGATATTGCCGCTGAAATTGATAATATAGGCGGGGTGTTGAACGCTTTTACGGCTAAGGAATGCACCTGCTTTTACGTTCATCTTATAGACGAGCATATTTCAACCGGTATTGAGCTGCTTGCCGATATGCTGTATAACAGTACGTTTAAGGCGGAAGAGATAAAAAAGGAGCAGGGCGTTGTCAATGAGGAAATATCCATGGTTATGGATACTCCTGATGATTTAGTGCACGAATTGCTTTCCAGCGTATATTTTGCGGGCAATCCTCTTGCTAAGCCGATATTGGGGACGTCTGATTTGGTTAATTCCTTTAACGAGCAGAAAATAAGGGATTATATGGGGCGGAGATATACCTCTGATAATATTGTTATAAGCGTAGCGGGCAATATTAAGGAGGAGGAATGCCGCAGCATGCTGGAAGAGCATTTTGGCGTTAGGGAGCTGACAAGCTGCGGCAGAACAGAGATAAGCGCTGAAATAAAGCGGGGAGAAAAAATTGCCTCGGCCAATAGAGACAACGAGCAGATGAATATGTGCCTTGGCTTTAAGGGAGTAGGCAGCCAGGACAGGCATTATTATGCTATGAGCGTATTCAACGGAGTGTTCGGCGGGGCGATGAGCTCCCGGCTGTTCCAGAAAATACGGGAGCAGAACGGGCTTACCTATTCGGTGTACAGTTATCCCAGCTCGTATGTGGACTGCGGCATGTTTACAGTATATGCGGGCATGAATCCATCACAGACTGAGCGGGTTATTTCCCTTATACGGGAAGAGGCGGAGCTGGCTAAGCAGAATGGACTGACGGACGCTGAGCTGGAGGCGGGTATAGAGCAGGTTAAAGGCAGCTTTATACTTGGATTGGAGGGTTCAAGAAGCATTATGAACCGCAACGGCAAATGCATGCTGCTTCTGAATAAGATAACTCCTGTGGAAGAGGTTTTAAGGAGAGTTGAGGATATTACAAGCCAGGATATTAAGGAGCTGGCCTGTGAAATATTTGATTTTGACAATATGTGCGCGTCCTTTGTGGGCAAGCAGGATTGTTTTCCTAAGCTTTAAGGATATCTAAAGAAAAAGGAGAAAAATAATTATGGATAGGGACAAGCTGGACGTTATATTTGAGATGCAGAATAAATTTGACGCCGATTTGATACAAAGACGCGGTTTATCGGGCATTTCGCAGGCGGAATGGATACAGAGGGAAACGTTGGCCATGCTGAGCGAGCTGAGCGAGCTGATAGACGAGGTTAATTTTAAATGGTGGAAAAATCCTAAGCCCGTTAATGAGCAGGCGGTCAAGGAGGAATTGGTGGATATACTGCATTTTTTCGTGAGTATGTGCCTGAAAATGAATATGTCCGCCGGCGAGCTTTACGATATGTACATATTAAAAAATAAGGAAAATTTCGACCGTCAGAACGGGCTCAGCGCTAAAGAGGGCTACAAAAGCGCTCAGGCGGACAAATAAACTTATCAGGCGCATAAACGAGAGGATGCGTTTTAAGGCGGGCGCTGCTTTCAGCATGCAATGCGCTTGACAAATATTCAGACGCATAGTATACTTTATCATGATAAATTAATAAAGCGGAGCGGTTTATGGATAATATAAATAAAAAAACGCAGACTCCTGCGGGGGTATATGATTTTCTTCCCCGAGAATGCGGGTTGGGTACATATTTAAAGCAAAATATTTTAACCGAGGCTCAGAACTGGGGCTATGAGCGCATAGAGACTCCGGTTATTGAGTATCTTGACGTATATCTTACCACAAACGCGGTTGCTTCTATAAGGGATATTTTTAAATTTACCGACCATTCGGGCAGGCTGCTGGCCTTGAGGCCGGATATAACAACCTCTGTGGCGAGGACTGTGGCTGTAAAAATGAAAGACGGCCCTTTTCCACTGCGCTTATGTTACCAGGGAGAGGTGTTTTCCTTTAATCCTCGGGAGAGGGGATTTACTCAGCGGGCGCAGGCGGGCGTTGAATTGATAGGGGGTTCCGGCTCCTTTTATGACGCCGAGGTAATAGCGCTGGCCATATCTTCTCTTTTGAAAGCAAATGTTCAGGATTTTCAAATAGAGATTGGACAGGTGGATTTCTTCAAAGGGCTTATGCTGGAGGCGGGTCTTAATGAAATCCAGGCTGAAGAGGTGCGCCTGCTGGTCGAGCAAAAGAACATGCTGGGGATTGAATTGCTGCTGGAAAATCTGCCTGTGAGTCAGCCGCTGCGTAAGGTTATATCCGAATTGCCCTATCTTTTTGGAGATGTAAGCGTTTTAAATTCTGCGCTGAATTTATGCTCTCATCCTAAATGCCGCGAGGCCGTAGCCAATCTGCGGGAGATATATGAATATCTTAAAGCGTATTCCTTTGAGAAATACCTTACCTTTGATTTGGGTATGGTGCAGAGCCTTAACTATTATACAGGGGTTATTTTTAGAGGAATTTGTCCAGGGGTGGGAGAGCCGATAATGAACGGAGGCCGCTATGACAGGCTGCTGGAGGAATTTGGGACTCAGCTTTGCGCAACCGGCTTTGCAGTAGAAATAACCAAGCTGATGAAGGCGTATTCCTTTCAAAGAGGGGATAATGAGGACAAATGCGCGGTAGTGTACTGCAGCTCAGACAGTTACCTTAAGGCGGTGGAATTGTGCGCTCAGCTTCGCAGCCAGGGAAAGAGAGCCGTGCTTAACCTTTGCGAGGGGCAATTGGAATTTAATCCGGAAAACAGTTCAGGCGCGCAGGGCCAGGCGTACTGGGTGTGCGGTGGAATTATTAAGCGGGTCGGATAGGGAGAGAAAATTATGGATACCGTTACGATAGCGCTAGCCAAGGGCAGGCTGGGCGAAAAAACTATGGACATATTAGAGGGCTGCGGAGTGAACTGCGCTTCGGTGCGGGATGCAGGCCGAAAGCTGATTTTTGATAACGGCGAGGGCTATAAATTTCTTTTGGTTAAGCCCAGCGATGTTCCTACATACGTTTATCACGGAGTGGCCGATATAGGGGTTGTAGGCAAGGATACCCTTCTAGAGGCTAACAGGCCGCTATATGAAATGCTTGATTTGCATATAGGCGGATGCGCGCTGTGCATAGCCGGGCCTGAAGACTGCGGAGAGCAAAGGACGGATAGGATTCTGCGCATAGCGACTAAATATCCCAATATTGCGTTGAATTATTTTAATTCCCGCGGACGGAGCGTAGAAATAATAAAGCTGAACGGCTCGGTAGAGCTTGGGCCGGTTACCGGTCTTTCAGATGTTATACTGGATATAGTGGAGAGCGGAAAAACTCTGGAGGCCAATGGGCTCAAGGTATTGTATACAATCTGTCCGGTAAGCGCGCGCCTGGTGGTAAATCAGGTGAGCTTAAAGACTAAGGGGGAACGCATAAAGCCCCTTATAGAGCGTATGCGGGAATTTGTAAATACGGCCCAAAGAAGGTGAGGACATATGGAGATTTTAGATATAAATGATCTTAAAATAGAAAAGCTGCTTAACCGTTCCCAATTAGCCATGCCTGAGCAGGCGGAAACGGTGCGGAATATAATAGCCGATATTCGCGCGCGGGGGGATGAGGCGCTGTTTGAATATACGCAGCGCTTTGATAAGACTGCTTTAGATGCCTCCAGCGTCAAGGTAAGCGAATATGAAATGGAGCAGGCCTATAAGAATACAGATACTGAGCTTATCCGGGTTATGAAGGAGAGCGCTTCAAATATACGGGATTATTATTCCCGTCAGAAGCGGGAGAGCTTTATATATGAGCAGAAAGCAGGCAGAGAATTGGGCGTGCGGTATATTCCCATACAGTCTCTGGGCGTTTATGTTCCAGGAGGGGCGGCGGCTTATCCGTCCTCGGTGCTTATGAGCGCAGTACCGGCCTCTGTTGCGGGCGTGGAACGCATAATGGTGGCGACTCCGTGCGACGCCGCGCTTAAGCGTCCGGCGTATTCTACGCTTGTAGCCGCTGATATAGCGGGTGTGAGCGAGATATATAAAATAGGCGGAGCTCAGGCGATAGCCGCGATGGCCTTTGGTACGCAGAGCGTCAAAAAGGTTGATAAGATAGTTGGGCCGGGCAATATTTATGTGGCCTTGGCTAAAAGGGAGGTCTTTGGCTATGTGGGCATAGACAGCATAGCGGGGCCGAGTGAAATACTGGTTATAGCCGACGGCAGCGCAAATGCGCGTTATGTAGCGGCGGACGTGCTTTCCCAGGCTGAGCATGACCCCCTGGCGGCCTGCATATGTATTTGCTGCGATAGGGCGCTTGCACAGGAAATAGCAGGGGAGATTGATATTCAGATGAATAAGCTTTCCCGCAGGGATATTATAGAGCGCTCGTTATCTGCTTACGGCGCTGTAGTGGTTGCGGATACGCTTGAGCAGGCTGCGGAATTCGCTAATAGGATGGCGCCTGAGCACCTCGAGCTTTGCATTGAGGCGCCTGAAAAATTGCTGCCTCTTATTCGCAACGCCGGCGCGGTATTTATGGGGCACTATTCGCCCGAGTCGCTGGGGGATTATTTTGCCGGCCCGTCCCATGTGTTGCCTACATCGGGTACGGCGCGCTTTTTTTCGCCGGTCAATCTGGACGATTTTATAAAAAAGACCAGTATAATTAATTACAGCAGGGAAGCGCTTAAGGAGGTTCATAAGGATATAGAGCTTTTTGCGCGCTTTGAGGGGCTTACTGCGCATGAAAACAGCGTTAAAATACGTTTTGAAGAGGAAAAGTAGGAATTGAGGTATTATTATGAGAGAAGGAGAAATACAGAGGACTACATATGAAACTGAGATAAAGCTTTGCATTAACCTGGACGGAGAGGGCAAAAGCACAGTAAATACGGGTATAGGCTTTTTTGACCATATGCTTGCGCTTTTCGCCAGGCATGGCGCGCTTGATTTGCGCCTGAGCGTAAAGGGGGATTTGAACGTAGACGGCCATCACAGCGTGGAGGATACGGGCATTGTTCTTGGACAGGCCGTGAATAAAGCTCTGGGGGATAAGGCTGGGATAAAACGCTATGCCTGTTCGTATGTGCCCATGGACGAAGCGCTGGCAAGATGCGTTATGGATATATCCGGACGCGGATTTTTGGTTTACGATACGCCTGAAATGGCGTATAATCCCGGCATGGACGTTATGCTGGCCGAGGAGTTTTTCCGGGCCTTTGCAGTAAACGCCGGAATTACGCTGCACATCTCTGTGCTTTATGGCAAAAATCCGCATCATATGCTGGAGGGTATGTTTAAGGCTTTGGGCCGGGCGCTGCGCGAAGCGTCGTCGTTGGACGGCAGGCTGGAGGGTGTGCCCAGCACCAAGGGAATATTGTAATTTTATATTAGGGAGAAAGCATAATATGATATTATTTCCAGCCGTAGATATAAAGGACGGCAGCGCCGTGCGTCTCAGGCAGGGACGGGCGGACTGTAAAACAGTATATTTCAGTAATCCTGTAGAGGCTGCTTTGAAATGGAAGGAGCAGGGAGCAAGCTGGCTGCATGTAGTGGATTTGGACGGAGCCTTTTCCTCGCAGGGCAAGAATCTGGAATTGATTAAGAGTGTAATAAGCGAGACTGGCCTTAATATACAATTAGGCGGCGGCATAAGGTCTTTGAATGATATTGAAACGCGTCTTAAGGCGGGAGCAAAGCGTGTGGTAATAGGCACGGCGGCTTTTGAAAATCCGAGGCTGCTTAGGGAGGCGACCGACCGTTTTGGCGCAGAAGCGGTCGCCTGCGGCATAGATGCGTTTAACGGCAGAGCGGCGGTTAAGGGCTGGGTGGAATTGTCTCAATTAACTCCCTTGGAAATGGCCTTAAGAGCTCGAGAGCAGGGAGTTGAAATAATAATTTATACAGATATATCTAAAGACGGCATGCTTTCGGGCCCTAATTTTAACGCGACTTCTGCGCTTATAGCGCAGACGGGCATGAAAATAATAGCCAGCGGTGGAATAAGCAGCATTCAGGATTTAATTGGGTGCGCTCAGATTGGTGCATACGGAGCTATTACCGGCCAGGCAATATATACGGGCGCTATTAATTTAAAAGAGGCTTTAATTAAGCTGGAGGAGATATAAATGGATTTAAGCAGTATTAAATTTGATGATTCGGGACTGGTGCCTGTAATAGCGCAGGACGCGTTAAGCGGGCGGGTTTTGATGCTGGCCTACGCCAATGCGGAGGCGCTGGAATTAAGCGGAAAAACAGGCTGGGCGCATTATTACAGCCGCTCTCGCGGGCGCCTGTGGAAAAAAGGGGAGACGTCGGGCAATTTGCAGAGCGTGATATCCATTAATGGAGACTGCGATGGCGACGCTGTGCTATATAAGGTAATTCCTCAGGGACCGGCCTGCCATACTGGAGAAATAAGCTGTTTTTTCAATTTGCTTGCGCAGCTTCAGGAGAGCGCGGGCGCTGAAGAGCTTGTTAGGGAATATGAAGTTATAAAGGAGCGCCAGGCTCAGCCTCAGGAAGGTTCGTATACATGCTATCTGTTTTCAAAGGGCATGGATAAAATAGCTAAGAAGGTGGGAGAAGAGGCTGTAGAAGTGGTTATAGCGGGCAAGAACGGCGATAAAGAGGAGATATGCTATGAAACGGCCGATTTGCTGTATCATTTAATGGTGCTGTTAGCGCAGCAGAATATATCCCTTTATGATGTGTGCGCCGAGATGAAAAAACGGCGCTAGACTATGATGTTTATAGGTATATTTTTTTGATTTGATTGCGCTAATGGGCGGCTTTGCGCGCCGGGGATTTTATGCCGCGGCCGCGGGCCGTTTTTTAAATTTTTTTAAAACAGGGGCGCCGCAGCGGGGGTGCTGCATATTTGTTTCGGAGGCTGTTAAACTTCGGGCGCTTCAAATTTTTGCATATTTTACAGCTGCCTTTTTAAGTTTTTTGTACCTTTTGCAATTTAAATTCTTATATTTGTACTATTAAAAATTAGTATACAGCATTGATTTTATCATTGATAGTTGCTATAATAAAATTAATAAATTGTTCAGAGGAGGATTTATATGAAAAAAATAGCCAGTATAATGGCAGCGTTAGTTTTAATGTGCGCCTTTGCTTTTGCTGTGCCGCAGGAATCAAAGGCTGCGCCCGATAATGTCGGCATTTACCTTATTGAGGACTTTAGCTCGGGCTATGAGGAATATGCCAGCGTAACTACTCTTGAGGGCTTCTGGTCCTGGTGCGCAAGCGCTATGGGATGGCCGGCGGCCGACGCTTATATTGAAATGGGCGAGCTTTGCATATATGCAAACGCGGCCGACGCCTTCTTCTTTAATAGCGCCAAGGGCGGCGCGCCTAAAGAGGAAATGGCCAATGCTGAATATCTTGGCTTCCATGTCAACAGCAATCTTGATAAGGAAATGCTCATAGGCTTCTTTGGTACAGGCGATCCTGATAAGCAGGAAGAGGGCGAAGCAGGCTTCCAGATGATAAAGGACAATATGAATCCTGATGAGGTTCAGTCCTATTCGGCTTATTTGGTAACTGACGACGGCGAGGTAATGGCTACCCGAAACAATCCTGACCGCGTAATGCTGCCCGCTAATTTTAAGGGTTATGTAATTTATAATATCAGCGATTACAGGAATAACTGGGTTACTGCTGAGGAGGATAATACTATTGATTTATCCAAGACCAGCATTAAGACCATAGGCTTAAATATTAATGCTGACGATGTGGATGTGGATTCCTATCTGTCCTTTGATAATTTCTTCATCTGCGGCGAAGGCGTTACTAACGAGCCTGGCGATATAGCTACTACCGACAGCTATGTTCAGCTTGACGCCAGCATGTTCTACGGTGTGGATATTAATTCGCTGGATAACGTAAGCCCATATCCTGACCAGGGCGGAACGGCTACTCAGCCTGCGGACGAAAATACTCCCAGCGCTACTGAAGGCAACCAGACCTCTGCCGCTACTGACAGCGAGCAGACCTCTGCCGCTCCCAGCGCCACCGAGAATTCTAATGATAATGAAAGCGCTGGTTTCCCCGTATGGGCGTGGATTGTTATTGCTGTTGCCGTAGTTGCCGTAATTGTAATTATAGCTGTTGTGGCAGGTAAGAAGAATAAGGGCGACGGTGAAAGTAAGTAATATCTTTAAATGAATATAAGCGGCTGCGATGCAGCGCTGAAAAGCAGGCTCGGTTTTAAACGAGCCTGCTTTTTATTTTGAGCTTCCCATCCGTTTTGGACGTGCAGCTGCTTTTAAACTGATGGCAGAGCCAATAATAGAGTACAATGCGCTTTAGCTACGGCTAATGCGCCTGCTTTTGCGTTATAATTTTCTCGACGCGTGCTTTATTTGAATGTTTTATAAATAGCAATATTAATCAGAGCTGAAATCCGATTATAGCTCACGAGATAGCGTTTTATGTCAATATATGAGCTAAAACAACTCGGCAGAACGCAAATTTCATTAATTCCGGGATGTAGTTTATTGAAAATTAGAGTTGCCTATTGCGAAATAAAAAATTAATGATATAATGATTATAGAAAGTTAAAAAGGCAGAATGTTAATAAGCAGGGGCGGCGTGTTTCAAGTTAGTGTATCCTGTCTGCTTTCTGCACTATCTTTAGCAGGTATACGTTCGGCATGCCTCCAGCATATCTTCATTAACAGTCGGAATTTCTGCTGCAATTTATTTAAAAGCCGCAGGTGCGCAAAGAACAGGACGCAGGTGCGCAGAGCGCGGGTCGCTTTAGGTCTATCGTATACTGCTCGCCGACGCTAAGCTAAGTAAATGCATTTTTATTAATAATCAGGTGTAAAAGCGCTTAAATTTAAAATTCAGGAGGGAAACAGCATGAAAAAATTTGCGTGTATGGCGGTTGTTTTTATGTTGATGTGCGCATTTTCCTATACGGTTTCAAAATCATCGGCGGAACCTGAAAATGCAGGCATATATCTTATAGAGGATTTTAATTCGGGGTATGGGGAACATGTAAGCGCTTCAGCTCTTAAAGGCTTTTGGTCATGGAAAAACAGCGCCATGGGATGGCCGGCGGCCGACGCTTATATAGAGCTGGGTGAGCTTTGCATATACTCCAATGCTGCCGACGCTTTTTTCTTTGAAAGCGCCGGGGGCGGCGCGCCCAAGGAAGAAATGGCTAATGCAGAATATATTGGATTTCATGTAAGCAGCTATTTAGATAAAGAGATATGGGTAAGCTTTTACGGCGGAGGGGATATAGATAAAATTGACCAGGGCGAGGCGTTTTTTATGCTTAACTCTTCTTATGATTCAAACGGTAATTGGGCGTATTTGGTAACTGATAAGGGCGAGACGCTGGCTTCGCGCGGTAACAGCGGAAATATCGTTCTGCCTAAGCTGTTCAGCGGCTATGTTATTATGGATATATCGCAATTCAGCAATGAATGGGGGGAAGAACCAATTTGTCTTTCCGCAACCAGTATTAAGCTAGTCGGCGTAAATATCAGCGCAGAAGACGTGGATGTGGAGTCGTATATTGCTTTTGACAATTTCTTTATCTGCGGCGATGGGGTTACGCACGCTCCGGGCGACATAGCTGAGAGCAATAAATATATTAGGCTTGAAACGGATATGTTTTACGGAGCGGATATAAGTACGTTGAAGAATGTTAATTCAGGTATTGTAAAAGAGCCGTCCTGGGATAATTCTCAGCCTGTCCCGGAAAAAACCGAGTCGTCTTCCGGCAATGCGGAGACAACGCGGCGTCCGGCGGTTCCGTCCCCTACTGCTCCGCCTAAAAATACTTCTAAGATTACTCCCGCTCCTACCTCGGAAACCGCTTCTGAGCCGGAGCTGCAGACGTCTTTACCGGCCGGTCAGTCTATGGCGCCCGGCGTGGTAAATACTTCTGGACAGACGCCGGATATTACTCCGGCGGATAATCCGGAAGCCTCTTTAATTGCCGAAGCCGGACCTTCTCCTTCAGAAGAAGATAAAATTTCCGAGGCCGACAATAATACTGATAATTCTAGTCTGACGGACGGAGCTTCCCAGAATAACGGCGAACAAGCTGGGATGGAGAATCTTGCGGCAGAAAATAACGGCGGGGCTGTGCCGGAGAAGCAATCTGGACTGATTGAAATTCCGCGCAATCCTTTAATGCCGTTGTGGGGATGGGCCGCTGTTGCTGCGGTAATTGCCGGTGCTTTGGTTATGGCGGCAGTAATTCTAATAAAGAAGAATAAAAGCGGAAAGGAAAAGAAATAGAAACGCTTTTAAAAAGCATATGCGGTTTTTAGAGCCGCAAGTCAAGCCTGGGCATTAAATGACCAGGCTTGACTTTTTACCCAGCCAAAAAATGAAAGAATATTTCGGCCTTAAAAATACCATTTGGATTTTGCATGCAAAGGAAGGAATATGCGTCGATGGCTGAGACTTGGGTAAATAGCCATTGTATATTTTTAATATTTATGATACAATAAATAAAAATAGATTTTGCCGGCCGGACGGATATGCGCTTATAAATATAAGCGGTATATAAGCGGAGTGCGCCGGAAAATATTCAGAAGGAAGAAATATGTTTTTTGGAAAAACAACCGATATTGGAATAGATTTAGGCACGGCAAGCGTGCTGATTTATTGTAAGGGCAAGGGAATAGTGCTGAGAGAGCCGAGCGTTGCGGCGGTAGATAAGATAACGGGCGCAGTAACGGGCGTAGGTTATGAGGCGCAGCGTATGATTGGCCGCACGCCGGGTAATATTACGGCGGTTCGTCCGCTTCGCAACGGCGTTATTTCTGATTTCGGCGTTACGCTGGAGATGCTGAGGCTGTTTATTAAAAAATGGGCGGGCAAGCAGCGTTTTCATAATATGCGCATGGTGGTATGCGTGCCCAGCGGCGTTACGGAGGTGGAAAAACGCGCGGTTTTGGATGCGGCGCGGGAAATAGGCGCTAAAGAGGTGCATATTATTGAGGAGCCAAGAGCCGCCGCCCTGGGAGCGGGCTTGGATATAGGCCAGCCCAGAGGGCATATGGTGGTGGATATAGGGGGCGGCACGACTGATATAGCCGTTATTTCGCTTGGACGGTGCGTTATAAGCGAATCTGTGAAGATTGCGGGTGATAAAATGGATGAAGCTATTGTTAAGTATATTAAGCGCAAGCATAATTTGCTTATAGGAGAACGTACGGCTGAATTGCTGAAAATAAATATAGGTACGGCGTATCCGCGAAGCGAGCTGCTTTGTACTGAAATAATGGGACGCAATCTGCTTACCGGTCTGCCTAAATCGGTAACCGTAACTTCTGAGGAAATACAAATTGCTTTAGAGGACTGCGTACAGGAGCTCATCCAGGGAGTGCATAGAGTTTTGGAACAAACTCCGCCTGAGCTTTCTGCGGATATACTGGATTCAGGAATATGCATGACAGGCGGCGGAGCAATGCTTTTTGGGCTGGACAAGCTTTTCAGCGAGCATTTTCATCTTAATTGCTATGTGGCGGACGACGCAGTTTCCTGCGTTGCGCTGGGCACGGGCATTTGCCTGGATAATCTGGATTTTTTATATTCGGGAAGAGACGACGACTGATACGGCTGCATTTTATTGCCTTGCCGCCTTGTTCCTGCGGGGACGGGCGGCACGCTTTTATCAAGGATGTATTTATATGAGCGGAAGCACGGTTGTTAAATATTTAACAAACACCTCGGCTCAAGAAAGTTTATTTTATACACAAACGCGGCGTTTTGTGCTATACTGTTAGATAGTATTTTTAAGGAGTGCGTATATAATGGCGGGTAACGCAAGGAAAAAAAGCACGGGCGGAAATAAAAAGCGGAATAATAAGCAAAAAAAGAATCTTAGGCATGAATTCCAGGGCATATTGCTTATTGCCGTAGGCGTTATTCTGCTTGCTTGCCTTATTATGGGGGATTCTGCGGTGGTTCCGCGCTATATTAATATGGCGCTTTTAGGATGCTTTGGCCTGCTTGCGTATATTATTCCTGTTTTGTTTGCCATATTTGGCGTATTCAGGATTATATTAAAGAAAATTACTGTGCATAAGGGCAAGCTGGCTTCAACTATAGTTTTTGTGTTAAGCCTTATAGGCTTTATTCATTGCCTGTGTGTTCCGCCATATACCGAGCTGGGCTTTTTTCCGGCGCTGGGCAGATGCTTTCAGGACGGTGCTGCCCGCAGCGCCAATATGGGCCTTTTTACAGAAATATATATATATCCGCTTACAGCGTTTTTAGGCCGTCCGCTTACTATGATTCTTATGCTTGCCGGCGTAGCCGCTACAGTTATTCTGCTTTTTAATTTTTCATACAGAGAAGCTGGCAAAAAGGTTAAGGAGAAGATAGACGTAATATCCGACCATGCTGCGGCTTACCGCGAAAGTCATAGGGAGGAAAGAGAAAAACGCCGGCAGGCTCAGATGTTTGACGACCTTATAGAGGACGACGAGCCTAAGGAGCCTATCAGGGAGGAGCATGACGGTTCTTTAGAAGCGCAGGCCCCTCTGTCGGTAGGAGGAGCCAGGAAGATAACCATAACCAGCCACTATGATAATTTGCCAGAGGCGGCGCAGGAGGAAATAGGAGAGCTTGAGGAGGAGAGTATTCAGAAGGAAGAATCAGAGGAGAGAGCCCAACCGGAAAAAACGCATGCTGAAAATATATTAACTCCGCCGCGCGATTCGGCTCAGATATATCGTTTTCCGCCTACCAGCCTGTTAAATCCGCCTGCGCCGATTAAGCATAATATAAAGCAGGATCAGACTGAAAATATAGAAAAGCTGGAATCCACTCTGCGCAGCTTTGGAGTAGGGGCGCAGGTGGAAAATATAACGATAGGCCCGGCCATAACCCGTTATGAGCTTACTATAGCTAAAGGAGTAAGGGTTAACCGCATAGCTGCGCTTGCCGACGATATAGCTCTGGCTATGGCGGCTACGGGCGTGCGCATAGAGGCGCCTATACCGGGGAAAAGCGCCGTGGGAATAGAAATACCTAACGGCAGCGTATCAATGGTTTCTTTGCGCGAAGTAATTGAAAGCGAGGCTTTCCGCAATAGTCCATCATGCGTTACTATGGCTCTAGGAAAGGATATAACCGGACGGCCGATAGTAGCGGATATAGCTAAAATGCCGCATTTGCTCATAGCGGGACAAACGGGTTCAGGTAAGAGCGTAGCCATTAACTGTCTTATTATAAGCCTGCTGTATAAATCAAGGCCGGAGGATGTGCGCATGATTCTTATTGACCCCAAAAAGGTAGAATTGAGCGTATATAACGGCATACCCAATCTGCTTCTGCCGGTAGTTACCGACCCTAAAAAGGCTGCCGGCGCGCTTCAATATGTGGTACGCGAGATGGAGAACAGATACAGCGAATTTAACCGCAAGAAAGTTAAGGATATTGCGCGGTATAACGAGGTATCCCGTCAGGCGGGAGAGCCGGGCATGCCCAGGATAGTGGTTATAGTGGATGAGTTAAATGATTTAATGATGGTTGCTCCGGGCGAGGTAGAGGACAGCGTTATGCGCATCGCTCAGCTTGCCAGAGCGGCGGGTATTTATCTTGTGCTGGCTACTCAGCGCCCAAGCGTCAATGTTATAACGGGCGTTATAAAGGCTAATATACCGTCGCGCATGGCTTTTGCCGTCTCCTCCTCGCATGATTCGCGTACTATTTTGGATATGGTAGGCGCGGAAAAGCTGCTGGGCCGGGGGGATATGCTGTATCATCACAACGGCGAATTTAAGCCTCTGCGCGTTCAGGGGGCTTTTATAGATGAAATAGAAGTGGAGCGGGTGGTTAATTTTATTAAGGAATCCGTGTCTGAGCCTGAATATATTGAAGAGGAATGCATAGAGCTGGTAGGTGGGAAAGGCGCTAAAAGCGATCCTCTTGAAACGGATGACGATTCTGACGAGCTGCTGCCTAAGGCAATAGAAATTGTAATAGATAACGAGCAGGCTTCCATTTCTCTGCTTCAGCGCAAGCTGGGTATAGGATATGCCCGTGCGGGCCGTATTATAGATACCATGGAGCGCATGCATATCATAGGTCCTTCTCAGGGCAGCAAGCCCCGTGAGATTATTATGACCCGTCAGCAGTATAACGAGATTTACCGGAAGGAATGATTTATGAGCCGCGTATACATAGTTTCATTAGGCTGCAATAAAAATCTAGTAGATACGGAGGTAATGCTCGGCCTGCTTAAGGAGGGAGGACATACTTTAGTAAGCGCTCCTGAAAAAGCCGAGGTGATAATAATCAATACCTGCGGCTTTATAACCGACGCCAAGCAGGAGGGTATAAACACAATTTTTGAAATGCTTCAGTATAAGCCTGCATGCCGCGCCGTTATAGCTACAGGCTGTCTTTCCCAAAGATATCCAGAGCAGCTTATGGAGGAAATACCCGAGCTGGACGGCCTGATGGGCGTATATCAATATCCCAGAATTTGCGAATGCATTCAACGGGCGCTTGAGGGAAAACGGCCGGTTTTCACTCAGGGCGACGCCGGATATTTAGATTGGGCCGCGTCCTGCCGGGTATTGGCGACTCCGCATTATATGGCTTATCTTAAGATTTCTGAGGGGTGCAATAATCGCTGCGGCTATTGCGCCATTCCGGGAATACGCGGCAAATATATTCCACGCAGCTTTGAGAGCCTTCTTGAGGAGGCGCAGATGCTGAAAGCAAGAGGCGTAAAGGAATTGAATATAACTGCGCAGGACATAACGGTTTATAGGGATAAGGATAAGGGCCTTTTGGAACTGGTTAAGGCGCTGGATGGCATGGGCTTTGAATGGATACGCTTGCTTTATGCTTATCCGGGCAGAGTGAGCGACCAGCTTCTGGAATATATGAATGCTTCTCCGACGGTCTGCAATTATCTGGACGTGCCCGTTCAGCATACTCAGGATAAGCTGCTTAAGGCTATGAACAGGCATTATGTACAGTCGGATATTACTCATTTGTATGATAAAATACGCTCCTTTAACAGCGGCTGGGGAATTCGCACTACCATAATGACGGGTTATCCGGGCGAAACTTCGCGCGACTATACCGCGCTTTTGAATTATATTACGCTGCGTCCGTTTGACCATTTGGGTGCGTTTGTATTTTCCCCTGAAGAGAATACGCCGGCAATTAATATGCGGCATAAGGTGCGTTTTTCTACGGCGAGCACCCGTCTGGACGGTATAATGCTTCGTCAGGGAGAAATGTCCCATAAGCTCAATCAGGCCCGGATAGGAAATACATATAAGATGCTTATAGAGGGACGGGACGAAGAAACGGGGCAATATTACGGCCGCTGTTTTTTCCAGGGGCCGGATGTAGACGGAAAAACCTTTTTAAGCGCAGATTGCCTGTTGAAGCCGGGCGATATGAAAAATGTGATTATAAGCGATGCCTTCGCTTATGATTTATATGCTCAATTATTCTAGATTGCGAGGATATGTCTTATGAATATTGCAAATAAGCTGACCCTGCTCAGGATATTTTTAATTCCGGTTATGGCGGTTGTTTACTGCCTGGGCTGGCGAATAGCTGCTGCTGTGATTTTTGTTTTAGCGGCGCTAACGGATATATTGGACGGCCAGCTTGCCCGCAAACGGAATATGGTTACGGTTTTGGGCAAATTTCTAGACCCTATAGCGGATAAAATGCTTAATATTTCCGCGCTTATACTGCTTATATGGCATACCGGCAGTCTGTATATAACTGTTGCAACCATTATTATTATAGCAAGGGAATTTGCAGTTACAGGCTTTAGGGTAATAGCTGCGTCGAATAATAATATAATAGCCGCCGATGGCTGGGGCAAGCTTAAAACTATAGTGCAGGATATAGCGATAGTGCTGTTAATGCTGGATAATATGCCGTTTAACCTTATCGGCTTGCCAATGGATTTAATTTTTTTGAGCGCCGCCGTTATACTTACCATTATTTCAGGCGTGCGTTATGTTTATCTTAACAAGGAGCTGCTTAAATAGATGGATGTGCTAAAAAAGCTGTGCGAATATTTAATAAATACTAAAACTACCGTATCTCTTGCTGAATCGTGCACGGGAGGCCTGCTTTCGGCTATGCTGGTCAGCTTTCCGGGAATCAGCAGCGTATATCTGTGCGGCACGGTGGCTTACAGCAATCAAGCTAAGATAAGCCGTTTAGGAGTAGAAGAGGATATTATTAATACATACGGAGCGGTGAGCGAGGAATGCGCGCGCGCTATGGCTAGGGGTGCTAAAAATAATTCGGGCAGCGATGTGGCTTTAAGTACCACGGGCATTGCCGGGCCGAGCGGAGGAAGCGAAAAAAAGCCCGTAGGACTTGTGTATGTGGGCTTGAATCTTCCGCAGGGGGAGTTTGCGTACAAGCTGGAGCTTAAAGGCACGCGTGAGGAAATTATGCGTCAGGCTGCTCAAACGGCGATAGAATTGCTGGCCGGAAGGCTGGGCTTGGTTTGATATTTTTTAAAAAACTCTGGCATTTATCGATAATTTATTATATAATAAATACAACTTGATTAACGGCGCTGCCTTCGTTTATAATTTGAAAGCAGTTTAAATGAAATTCCGAAAAAACAGGACGCCGGATAAAATGGAAAATTTGTCTGCCGCAGCCGACAGTTTTCCGGTAAATTATCGCTGCGGAGAAACGGAGCAGATATGGACAAGCAAAAGGCATTAGACGCGGCGCTTGCCAAAATTGAAAAGGAGCACGGCAAGGGCGCAGTTATGAAGCTGGGTGATTCTGCCGCCAATATGAATCTTGAGGTTATTCCTACGGGCTGCGTGCAGCTTGACGCCGCGCTGGGAGTAGGCGGCATTCCTAAGGGGCGTATTATAGAAATATACGGGCCTGAATCTTCGGGCAAAACTACCGTAGCTCTGCATATTGTAGCTCAGACCCAGAAGTTGGGCGGAACGGTGGCGTTTATTGACGCCGAGCATGCGTTGGACCCAATTTATGCCAAAGCCTTAGGAGTGGATATAGACGAATTATATATATCTCAGCCAGATACTGGAGAGCAGGGGCTTGATATATTTGAGGCTCTTGTGCGCAGCGCGGCTATCGACCTTGTCGTTGTGGATTCGGTTGCGGCTCTGGTGCCCCGTTCTGAAATAGACGGCGATATGGGAAGCTCGCATGTGGGCGCTCACGCAAGGCTTATGTCTCAGGCCCTGCGCAAGCTTACGGGGATAATAAGCAAGACTAACTGCACGGCTATTTTCATAAACCAGCTCCGCGAAAAAGTGGGAGTAATGTTTGGCAATCCGGAGGTTACTACAGGAGGCCGGGCATTGAAATTTTAATCTACAATTCGTTTGGATATAAGAAAGGCGGACGTTATTAAATCAGGTACTGATATAATAGGTAATAAGACTAAGATTAAGGTAGTGAAGAATAAGGTTGCGCCTCCGTTCAAGCAGGTGGAAGTGGATATTTTATATGGTAAGGGTATAAGCCTGGAAGGCTGTTTGCTGGATGCAGCTGTGGATTTGGGTATAATTGAGAAGAGCGGTTCGTGGTTCTCATATGAGGGACAGCGCATAGGCCAGGGACGGGATAATGCTAAGGATTATATTTTGGAGCATCCTGACTTTAGAACTATGCTGGATTCCCAGATACACGCGATGCTGGATAAGCTGAGTGAAATTATTGGGTCTGGTAAAAAGAAGCCTCCTAAAAAAGCGGGAGCGGCTTCTTCTGCTGAAGAGGATGAAATAGATTCCCTGGATGAGGATAATTGATTTTATTAAGTAAGGTATTTAAGTATGCTGGCGGGAGAATGTAAATTTTTCCGCCTTTTTTAAAAACGCAATTTAATAGAATATAGTGCGATGACGAGGGAAAAACATTCCGGTTTTTCACATTTTTGTACTTAAATTGCTTTTGTATTTATGCTTGCGGCCGCGCTGCAAAAGGGATAAAGCATCTGTCTCTAGGGTTCAGGATTTTGCCTTATAAGGTCCCTGCGGTATTTAATAAGGTTTAGCGCTGGTACGGCGCAATTACAATATATAGGAGATATAATATGCCCTTGCCGAAAACTCTTTATTTAAACGATAAAAGCTCCGAATTGGTTATCTTGGATCAGACCTTGCTTCCGGGTGAGGAAAAATATATATCCATACATACTGCCGAAGAAGCGGCCGAGGCTATACGCTTTTTAAGAGTTCGCGGGGCTCCGGCTATAGGCGCGGCCGCGGCATGCGCGTATTATTTGGAGGCTAAGCGGCTGCTTAATAAGGATATAGCGGGTTTTATGCGTGAATTGGAGCGTGTAAAGAAGGTGCTTTCTGACAGCCGGCCTACTGCCGTTAATTTATTCTGGGCGCTTTCCCGCATGGAAAGGGCGGCGTTAAGCGTCTGCGGGGGGACTGAGGATATAAAGAAAGCTTTGGCCCATGAATGCGCTCAAATTATTCAGGAGGATATAGAGTGCTGCAGAAAGATAGGGGAATATGGCTTAAGGCTGCTCGCCGGCGCGGACGGGGTATTAACCTACTGTAATGCTGGAGCCTTGGCTACAACCGGCTGCGGCACGGCTACTGCGCCTATTTATGCCGCTTATGCAGCCGGAAAAGCATTAAAGGTATTTGCGGCGGAAACCAGGCCGCTTTTGCAGGGAGCGCGGCTTACCTCATATGAATTATATTGTTCGGGAGTGGATGTTACATTAATATGCGATAATATGATTGCTGCGCTTATGAGCCTAGGGAAAATAAACGCGGTTTTGGTTGGCTGCGACAGAGTGGCTGTTAACGGTGATACGGCCAATAAGATTGGTACGTCGGGCGCCGCGGTATTGGCCAGCTATTACAAAATTCCTTTTTATGTGTGCTGCCCGGTTTCTACTATTGATTTTGCCTGCCGGGATGGAGGGGGCATAATTATAGAGGAAAGAGAAAAAAACGAGGTAACCGGCATGTGGTATAAACGGACTATGGCGCCTGAAGGAGTGAAGGTTTGGAATCCTGCCTTTGATGTTACTCCTGCTTCGCTTATTACTGCCTTTGTAACAGAAAGGGGAATTTTCAAGCCGCAGGAATTGGAGCTGCTAAGGAAAATCTGAGACTGCCGGATTTCATTTTAGGCTGCATAGTAGGAAATACTGTGAATTTAAAAAATATAAATATACAAAAAGCCTGCTGCCTAATTAAGGCAGCAGGCTTTTTATCTTGAAAAGCAACCGCAGGCTACTTAATTTTCCGATTCATCTGGCGGTTTTTGGCCTTCTTTTTCTTGTCCAGTACGTTTATAGTTATAAGCGCGCCTACGGCTATAGCTACCAGCACCAGTATGACTATAAAGCCGATTATGAGAATGTCTACAATTCCAAGGCCAGTCTGCTCAGTTTCGCCTGAAGCAGAGGGGGAAACTGAACCGGTAGCGGTAGGCGAAAGGGTGGGGCTGGGCGTAACGGAAGTAGTGGGAGTAACGTCAGAAGAGCCGTTCACTTCAATGCTTATCATATTTGAGACTAATTCGGACGGCTCCGAGTTTCCCTCGACAGGCACATACGCGCATACGAATATCTCCTCTGAATAGCTAAGCTCCATTGTATGGGTTATGGTTTCGGTTGCGTCGCTGAGCAGGCTGGAGATAGTGGTGATGGTGTTATCCCGGCTGTCCACTATTTTGATATTTTTCAGCTCGAAGGCATTCTGATTTGTTACCTTTATGGTTATGGTTACTGTGCCGGGCGCGTCCAATACGAGCTTGTCAGCCGAAATGGTCGTATTCAGCTTGATATCGGTAGCTTCTAATGGCACCATATTTACAGTTACGCTTTCGCTTGAACTGATAGACTGGCCGTCAGAAGATTGAGCGGCAACCGAATATTTATAGCTGCGGGTTTTGGTTACCGTTATGCTTACTTCGCCGCTTATGCTGTTGCCCGGTGTAAGAGAGGCTATAGTGCGGACTTCGTTTCCAGATTCATTGGTTATTTTTATATTCTGCAAGGCTACGTTTCCTGTGTTTACAACCTTATAATAAAGCTTTGTAGACGAGCCGTAGGTTACGTTTGTATTAGCTACTGTAAGCGTAAAATCAAGCTTAGGCACATATCTTTGAACAGTAACGGTATCCGCCTTGCTTTCGCTGCTGCCGTATTCGGTGTCAAAGAGCAGAACGGGCGAAACGCTTACGTTGCCGCTGAGAGTGGCGGTATGGCCGGTTACTGTAATGCTTTTTCCGGGCTCAATAGGATTGCTGGGAGAAACCTGGCCTTTTAAAATATCCGTACTAACCGACGAATTGCCCGATTTCATATTCTCCTGTATGGAAATTCCGGTTATATTAACGTTGCCTTTGTTTTCAATGGTATATACAAAATTGACGCTGGCCCCGTCCGGTCCCATGGTTTCGCCCTGCTTGCCGTTGACAGATGGGCTGACAGATAATTCTGCTTTAATTTCAGGAGACACCTTTTCCACACGGAAGGTGCTTTCGTATTTAAGCTCTTCCTGAACGTCGGGAAGATGATAGGCTACAACCAAGGGTAAATCTACGCCTAACTGGTCGGAAGTTAAATCTAATGAAAGCGCCAGACTGTCCGTTGCGCTTTCGCCTGCCGGGGCAATTTTATCTAATTTAACGGTTTTGCCCAGTATGCGCAGTTCTATATTGGTAATTTCATTAGGAGTGTTATTGGTTATAACGACCTCAACACTTGTACTAACAGTACCGCTTTCTGAAGCCGGGGGTATTATTCCGGCAGGTGAAACATTTACTTTAAAGGTTATATCATCCTGGGTTACCGGGTCGGCCAGGGCGATGCCGGTTAATACAAGGGACAGCAGCAGCACTCCCGTCAGGATGGCAAATAGCTTTTTCATAAGTAGGGGATTCCTCCTGTGAATTTTATATATAAGTACAACTAAAATATATTTTACGGTATAAGCCCTTAAATGTCAAGGCGGGCTTTTAAAAAATGAGAGTAAGAAAGCATTTGGGCAGGAGCGCGCAGGCGTGTCGGCGCTTCCGGAAAAAATCTGCTTTTTATTGACTGTCGGCTTGAGAAGGAGCGCTTAAAGCATGTATAAACGCTTCAATAGCCAAGAGATAAGAGTATTTTCCAAAGCCGCATATCTGTCCGCGGCAAACTCCGGCCAGCACGCTTTTATGCCTGAATTCTTCGCGCGCATGGATATTTGACATATGCACCTCAATTACGGGCAGCCGGCTGGCGCTTATGGCGTCCCTTATGGCGTAGCTGTAATGAGTATACGCGCCGGCGTTAAGTATAACGCCGTCATATTCAGCCATTGCCTCGTGCAGGCGAGAACATATTTCTCCCTCGCAGTTGGACTGATAGAACTCCAATTCAGCCTTACCCGCTGTAACCTGCGTCAGCCAGGCGTTTATATCAGATAAGGACTCGCTTCCATAGATACCTGGCTCTCGCATGCCCGTGAGATTAAGATTGGGACCATTTATTATTAGCAGTTTCATAGTAATTTCACCTCATTCCAGACTTTTTCCAGTATATTCTTTTCAAAATAATTTCCCCAAAGCTCCTGGGCTTTTACGGCCTGATGCCATAGCATGGACAACCCGTTTTGTATTTCTGCCCCCTGCGCTTCGGCGCTTAAAAGGAAAAGAGTTTTTCGGGGATTGTAAATGCAGTCATAGGCAAACCGGCATTTAAACGCGGCGTTTTCAGGGATAGGGCTGAAATTTTCCAGAACGCCCATTCCTACCGGCGTAGCGTTTACAGCCAGACGCCATTCTCCCTCAGGCGAGGAGACGGCTTGCGCCTTTACGGACGCAAATCCGTTTATTTTTTCAGCCAGCTCGGAAGAATTATGCCTGGCCCAGATATGCACTTTTGCTCCGGCCAGCGCAAGCTTATAGGCAATAACGTGAGCTGCGCCGCCGGCGCCGATAATAAGCGCCTTTTGCCCCTTTATATCCTCGGTCCAGCCTTTAATGGCGCGCATAAAGCCTGCTCCGTCTGTATTTTCTCCTATAAGACGGCCTTGGCTGGAAATTACGGTATTAACGCATCCCGTAGCTCGGGCGTCCCCCAGCAGCTCGTCCATGCATTCGGCCGCCAGCCTTTTATACGGAATGGTTACATTGGCGCCCCCTTCGCTTCTTAAAAGCTCAAGCCGGGATTTAACCGCGTCCTTGGGCAGCTCCAGCAGACTGTAGCGGGCGCTTAAATTCTGTTCCTCAAAAAGCCGGTTATGTATTATGGCGGAAAAGGAGTGCCCTAAATGCTCGCCCAAAAGATAATAGTTTTTCATGCTCCTCCAGAACAGCGCGGCAGGAAACGGTCCCGCAGATTTATACTGTGCGCGGGGGTATAAGCGCTGAAAACATGTGTTTTACACTAAGTAATTATAGTATAATTTATATGTTTTGTCCAGCGCTCTATGCTTAATAAGCGCCGTCGCGCATACTTAAAATTATGTGTTGTCTAAGTGCTTTAAAATTGTTTAATGAAGTCAGGGCTTTTAAATAGGGGGCGGTTATGTGCGTTGAGTATGGATAAAAAACGGTATTTTTTCAGCGTGCGGCGCGTTAATATTTTGGGGTGAAAAGATGGCTGTTTTCGCAAAATACAGAGGCTTGCCCGGAAAACGCTTGACAGGCCGCCAAGGTCACATTATAATAATGCAGAAAATGCGTTATAATTAATGCAAAAACGCACCCGCGGCTAATATGTGCCTTGTGCCTTTAGGCTTGAGCATTTACGTCACGGGGAGGAAAAACAAGGAGGAATTTTTCATGTCAGTAGTTTCAATGAAGAGCCTGCTGGAGGCAGGCGTCCATTTCGGGCATCAGACCCGTAGATGGAACCCCAAGATGGCCCCTTATATTTTTACCGAGCGCAATGGAATCTATATTATAGACCTCCAGAAAACGGTAAAGAAAATTGAAGAGGCGTATAATTTTATACGCGAAGCAGTAAGCGAGGGCGAAAGCGTGCTGTTTGTAGGAACAAAAAAACAGGCGCAGGAATCCATAGAGCAGGAAGCGCTGCGCTGCGGCATGTTTTATGTTAATCAGCGCTGGGCCGGCGGTATGCTTACCAATTTCAAGACCATTCTTACCCGCATTGCCCGTCTTAACGCGCTGGAGGAAATGGAAAACAGCGGACAAATGGCTCTGCTGCCCAAAAAGGAGCAGGCTAAGCTCGGCAAGGAAAAGAAAGAGCTTATCATTAATTTCGGCGGTATCCGTAATATGGATAAGTTGCCTGGAGTTATGTTTGTAGTTGACCCGCGCAAGGAGCATAACGCTATATGCGAGGCTAAGCGGCTGGGCATTACGGTAGTAGCCATTGTGGATACCAACTGCGATCCTGACGACGCCGACTATGTTATACCCGGCAACGACGACGCAATACGCGCGGTTAAGCTTATAGCAAGCACTATGGCTAACGCGGTACTGGAAGCCAGACAGGGCGAATCCATGTACGATGGGGAGGAGACTCCTGTTGCCGAGGATGCGCCTGAAGAGGAAAAGGCTGAGGTTAGTCAGGAAGAGGCCGCTCAGATAGCTGAGGAAATTTCTCAGCCGGTTCAGGAAGGTTAACGTTTTATTTCAGGGGGAAGGTGGTTTCTTCCCCTTTTTTAAAAAAGCATGGATAAAGGAGTGTAATTAATTATGGTAACTGCACAGGAAGTCAAGGAGCTGCGCGAAAGAACAGGCGTAGGCATGATGGACTGCAAGCGCGCCCTGGTAGAGGCGAATGGAGATATGGAAGAGGCTATTAAGATTCTGCGTGAAAAGGGTCTAGCCGCAGCAGCTAAGAAAGCCGGCAGAATAGCTGCCGAGGGTATTGTAGAATCCTATATACACCTAAACGGGAAAATAGGTGTAATGGTAGAGGTAAACTGCGAAACTGACTTTGTGGCAAAAACCCCTGATTTCAAGGCTTTTGTTCACAGCATTGCCATGCATATAGCCGCTGCAAAGCCGCTTTATGTTACTAAGGAGGAGGTTCCTCAGGCGGAGATTGACGCCGAGAAGGAAATAATCCGCGCCCAGGCGCTTAACGAGGGCAAGCCTGAAAAGATAGTTGATAAGATAGTGGAGGGCCGTATTTCTAAGTTTTATAAGGAAGTTTGCCTTATGGAACAGCAGTATATTCTGGATACCGATACTACCATCGGCCAGATGGTCAACGATCAGGTTGTAAAAGTAGGCGAAAAGATTTCCATCCGCCGTTTTGTACGCTATGAAATGGGCGAGGGCCTGGAAAAACGCCAGGATAATTTCGCCGAGGAAGTAATGGGACAGATAAAATAATTCTATAAATTTAAGGCCCGGCCGCTTTATAGTTTTATGCGGAGGGCCTTTATTTTGTGCGGAGGTAGTCATGCAACCGGCATATAAACGCGTTGTAATAAAAATAAGCGGAGAGGCTCTTGCGGGCGAAAACGGATTTGGAATAAGCGGAGAAACTATTTCCAACGTTGCCGACCAGATAATTTCGGTAGTTAAGCTGGGAGTAGAAGTAGGCATAGTTATAGGAGCCGGCAATATCTGGCGCGGCCGCCAGGGACGGGATATGGACCGTTCTACGGCCGACCATATGGGAATGCTGGCTACGGTAATAAATTCTCTGGCCATGCAGGACGCCTTAGAGCATAAGGGCTATAAGACAAGGGTTATGACAGCAATAGCTATGAATGAGATTGCCGAGCCGTATATACGGCGCAAGGCTATGAGTCATCTTGATAAGAAGCTGATTGTTATATTCGCCTGCGGTACGGGCAATCCTTTCTTTTCGACAGATACTACAGCGGCGCTGCGTGCGGCTGAAATAGAGGCGGACGTAGTGCTTATGGCTAAGAATATCGACGGAGCGTACGAGGCTGATCCGCGTAAGAATCCTCAGGCCCGGCGATATAAGAGCATTCGCTATATGGATGTGCTGGAAAGAGGCATTCAGGTTATGGACAGTACGGCTACCAGCTTATGCATGGATAATGATATACCTTTGGAGTTATTTGCGCTCAAGGGAGAGGACAGCATTCTTAAGGCTGTCTGCGGCGAAGGAAACGGAACTATAGTTTCAAATAAAGTAGAGACGGAATTTTATTGACGCTACCGGCTGCAAAGCATTAATAGCGCGCGGCTTTTATATATTCCGTATCTTAGGCGTATTCCCATTCTGTTTTATTAATGGCAGGGAGAAACTTTTAAGCGTGAAGATGTGAAAAGCGCATGCGGCGCGGCTCGAGATGGGCTGAAGGCTGGCGGCGCTTTAAACCAATATGGACTTATAGCTTGGTTGGATTTATTTTGCTTGAAATATTTAACGGTATTTGTTATTATATAAATATATGAGGCGGTCTGTCACCGGCGGCGCAGAAGCCCGCGCGTTATTTTTACCGCCGGAGAAAAGGAGCAGTATTTATGGCAGTTGAAATTAATCAGCTTGAGACCTCGGCTAAGGAAAAAATGGCGAAAAGCGTTTCGGTTTTTAAGAGCGATTTAGCTACTATTCGCGCAGGCAGGGCTAATCCTCAGGTGCTGGATAAAATTACTGTAGATTATTACGGTGTTTCCACACCTATTAACCAAATAGGCAGCGTTAATGTGCCCGAACCTCGGATGCTTCAAATATCCGTTTGGGACGCTTCTATGCTTAAGGAAGTGGAAAAGGCCATACAGAAATCTGATTTAGGTCTTAATCCGGTTAACGATGGCAAGACTCTGCGTCTTATATTTCCAGAGCCTACTGAGGAGCGGCGTAAGGAGCTTGTGAAGCAGGTTAAAAAAATGGCTGAGGAAGCCAAGATTGCTATAAGGAATATAAGACGGGACGCAAATGAGGCTGTTAAAAAATTAAAGAAGGACAGCGCAATAACCGAGGACGACGCTAAACGGTCTGAGGAGAATATTCAAAAGCTGACCGATGGAAAAATCAAGGAATTGGATTCTCTGGCGGCAGAGAAGGAAAAGGAGATTATGTCCATCTAATGGCGGATTATGGTTCTGTAAATTATCCGGAGGATATGCCCGCTCATGTAGCCGTCATAATGGACGGGAACGGACGGTGGGCTAAAAAACGAGGCATGCCGCGCACATTCGGGCATAAGGCGGGAGTGGAATCTGTCCGCAGGCTGGTCAGGCATTGCGGAGATATTGGTTTGCCAATTTTGACGGTGTATGCTTTTTCAACGGAAAATTTTAAGCGGCCCGAGGAAGAAGTGGGGGCGCTTATGAATCTGTTGTGCGATTTTATGACGCGGGATGTGGACACGCTGGCGGCTAACGGCGTGCGGCTGCGCATTTTGGGGAGAGTAGAGGCGTTCCCTAAGCGGGTGGCCGTTCAAATAGCCAATGCTCTTGAGAGAACCTCGCAGGGCAGAAAAATGCTGCTTAATATTGCGCTGGCATATGGGGCTAGGGATGAAATATTGCAGGCTGTTAGACGGGTATACGCTAGGGCGCTTGCTCAGAACCTTGAGCCGGAGCAGATAAATTCTGAATTGTTTGAGAGCTGCCTTTATACGGCCGGCATTCCTGATCCGGACCTTATAATCCGCACAAGCGGTGAGGAACGGCTGTCCAACTTTCTGCTTTATCAGGCGGCGTATTCTGAACTTTATTTTACTGACGTTGCATGGCCGGATTTTACACCCGAGCATTTTGACAGGGCGCTTGAGGAATACCGAAACCGCGTGCGCAGATTTGGAGGAATTTAAATTTGGCAGGTAGAGTTAGCAAGGAACGGATTATAACGGGCGCTCTGCTTATATTGCTTTGCGCAGCGGCTATAATTCTGGGCGGCTGGTTTGCTTTAATATGCGCGTATATAGGTCTGCTGGCAACGGCTTTGGACGCGCTGCGGGCGTTTAAGGCGGCGGGCTATAAGGTGCTTTGGCCGGTGGTGCTTGCAACCGCCGTTTTAATGTTGCCTGCTTATAAAATCCTCGAGCTTACGGGAGTCTGCATTTTGCTGGCAATAAGCGTAGTGCTTACTCTATGCGCCGCCGTATTTGTGCGCAAGAGTGATTTTCTGGACGTAATGCTTACGCTGTTTCTGCTTATGTATCCGGTTCTGCCCGCTTCCATGCTGCTTTTTATTGCCTGCGGAAGCAATCAGGATATGACGCAGGTATTTCTTGCAATGACATTGATATTGCCCAGCGCCTGCGACAGCATGGCGTATTTTATGGGAATCAGTTTGGGCAAGAAAAAGCTTTGCCCTGAAATAAGCCCCAAAAAGACTGTAGCTGGATGTATAGGAGCGTTTCTGGGCGGCACTTTTTTCGGACTGATTATGGGTTTGATAGTTAATAAGTTTTTTTGGCAGGGCATACCCTTAGAGCATTATGTTGTAATAGGCTTTGCAAGCGGTTTTTTTTCGCAGGTGGGCGACCTTTCGGCCAGTATGCTTAAGCGTTTCTGCGGAATAAAGGATTTCGGCAAATATCTGCCCGGGCACGGCGGCGCTCTGGATAGGCTGGACAGCATAATAGTTAATGCCGTGCTTATATTTATTTACAGCAGGATAATGAGTTATTTGATATGATTAATTTGGTTATTTTAGGCTCTACGGGCTCTATAGGCTCGCAGGCGTTGGCTTTGGCCGATATGTATCCCGAGCTTATTAGAATACGCGGTATTGCCGCAGATACGGGCGGAGAGGCTTTTAAAGCGCAGATAGCTAAGTATAAGCCTGATTATGCCGCATTGGCCAATAAGGACGCCGCAAGAAATTTTGATTCATGCGGAACTAAGCTTTTAAGCGGGCCGGAGGGAATATGCGAGCTGGCACGGCTGGATAGCGCCGATATGGTTTTAGTTTCAATCGTAGGCATAGCAGGGCTGGACGCCGTAATAGCCGCTTTGAAGGCAGGTAAGAGAGTAGCGCTGGCCAATAAGGAGGCCTTAGTAGCGGGGGGAGAATGCGTAATGCGGCTGGCTGGCCGTGCTGGGGAACGTCTGCTGCCTGTGGACAGCGAGCATTCGGCGGTATTTCAATGCCTGAACGGCGAGAATCCAAGAATGCTGGAAAGGATAATTCTAACTGCTTCAGGAGGGCCTTTTTTGGATTACAGGGGCAATTTGGGCGAAGTAACGGTTGCCCAAGCGCTGGCTCATCCGAATTGGAGCATGGGCCCAAAGATTAGCATAGACAGCGCGACTCTGATGAATAAAGGGCTGGAGGTAATTGAAGCGCGCTGGCTGTTTGATATACCAGGCGAGAAAATAGATACGGTAATACACCGTGAAAGCATAGTGCATTCGATGGCGGAATTTAAGGATGGGGCAGTTATGGCTCAGATGGGCAGTCCGGACATGCGGCTGGCGATAATGTATGCTCTGACCTATCCAAAAAGATTGGAGGCCGGAGTTAGAAGACTGGATTTTGCAAGCGCTCTTAGTTTAAGCTTTGAGCCTCCGGATATGACGCGCTTTCCCTGCTTAAAGCTGGCATACCGGGCTTTGGAAATGGGCGGAACTGCTCCGGCCGTGCTTAATGGAGCCAATGAAGCGGCCGTCAGGGCATTTTTGGATAAAAGGATAGGCTTTGGTGATATTCCGACGATTATAGAGCATACTATTTCAAGAGTGGAAATAACGCCGGCCGAGAGCATTGAGGCAGTTCATGAAGCAGACAGGGAATCGAGGGCTGTGTCGGGGGAATTTATACGGCAAATAGAATTTTAGGCTTGAGCGGCTGCGCTGAGGCTGACGGGAAGTTGAGGCGGTATAATGAGTTTATTGTATATACTTATTGCAATTTTAATTCTGGGCGTGCTTATTATAGTGCATGAGCTGGGACATTATACGGTGGGGAAATTGTTGAAATTCCGGATAATGGAATTTGGCATAGGTTTTGGTCCTAAGCTTTTTTCCTGGGGTAAAAAAGAGACTAAATATTCGATAAGGGCATTGCCGCTGGGCGGCTTTGTTGCTTTTGCGGGTGAAGATGAGGACGCGCCTGACGACCCGCGCGCTATGAATAATATGCCGTGGTATAAGCGTTTGCTTGTGCTTTTTGCCGGAGCGGGCTTTAATATTATATTTGCTTTGCTGACCTGTTTTATAGCGATATGTATAATAGGTAAGCAGCTGCCCGCGCCTGTTATATCCAGCGTGGCTGAGGATGCTCCCGCGCAGCAGCAGGCTTTGCAGAAGGGAGATATTGTAACTGCGGTAAACGGTATACAGGTAGGCAGCTATGACGAGTTTAAAGCGCAGCTGGATAAATTGGCCGAGGCCAAGGAAATGGATATGGTGCTGACCGTTGACAGAGACGGACAGAGCGTTCAGGTGCCTGCTGAATTATATGAAAGCGAGGACGAAGCGGGAAATAAAGTTTTAAAGCTGGGCATAACAATTACTTATAATACTGTTCCTATACCAGTAGGCGAGGCAGTTAAGGCTACCTTCAGCACAAGCTGGGATCTTACAAAGGAAATGTTTGCTTTTCTGGGACGTTTATTTACTGGCAACGCCAGTATACAGGACGTCAGCGGTCCTATAAGCACTATAGGGATAATGTCCGACCAGATTTCTATAGGAGTGGAATCCGCCGGTTCTCAGGGTGCGATTTTGATGATTCTGCAGCTTTTCTGGATTATAGGAATGAATTTGGCTATTTTTAATCTGCTGCCCATTCCTGCTCTGGACGGAGGACGTATGGTATTTGTAATTATAGAGGCTATAAGAAGAAAGCCCATTAAGAGAGAACTGGAGGCCAAGATTCACGCCATAGGCTTTATGCTTCTTATCGGGCTTGTGATAGTGCTGGAAATAGCAAGGGCTATAATACTTTAACGCGGGTGATTACAGGTGGAGTTTAATCGTGCGGCGACGCGTGAAATCAATATAGGCGGAGTAAAAATCGGCGGCAGCAATAAGATTGCGATACAATCAATGACTAATACCGATACTACCGAGATTGACAGAACAAGCGCGCAGATTAAGGCTTTAGCGGAGGCCGGCTGCGATATAGTTCGGGTGGCGGTATATAATCAGGCCTGCTTGCCGGCATTAAAAGCTTTAAAAAGCTTGTCGCCTGTTCCCATTGTGGCGGATGTGCATTTTGATTACAAACTGGCATTAGGAGCAATAGAGAACGGCGCGGATAAGCTGAGGATTAATCCGGGCAATATAAATAACCCCGAGCATATTAAAATGGTGGCGGATTGCGCCAAAGCGCATAAAATTCCAATAAGAGTGGGAGCCAATTCAGGAAGCCTGGAAAAGGAGCTGCTTGACCAATACGGGGTAGGGCCGCGAGGTATATGCGCCAGCGTTGAAAAAAACGTGCGTCTGCTTGAAAAACTGGGCTTTGATGATATAGTGATTTCGGCTAAATGCTCTGATGTGAGAATGATGGTGGATAGTTATGAGCTGCTTTCAAATCGTTTGGATTATCCGATGCATTTAGGCGTTACTGAGGCTGGAGGATACGAAGTTGGTACGGTTAAGAGCGCGGTTGGAATAGGTTCATTGCTTTTAAAGGGAATAGGAGATACTATAAGGGTATCGTTGACCGGCGACCCGCTTAAGGAAGTGGCTGCCGCAAGGCATATTCTTGCAAGTATAGGGCTGCTGCAGGAAGGGGTTCAAATTATATCCTGTCCAACTTGCGGGCGCACACGGGTAAATGTTGAGGGAATGGTCAACGAGGTATTGGATAGGACTAAGGATATAAAGGAGCCTATAACCGTAGCGGTAATGGGATGCGTTGTAAACGGTCCGGGCGAAGCCAGAGAAGCGGATATAGGAATCGCCGGCGGGGACGGCAAAGGGGCAGTTTTTAAAAAAGGAAGGCTTTTTTGTACTGCCGAACAGGAGAGGCTTGTAGATATATTGGTAGAAGAAATACATAATATTCAAAATGAGAAATTGAGCGGCTTGAGTTAAATGGTATAAATATATTTGGATAAGTCCGCCTGTCCTTTAATAAATGCGGAAATTGTTTTTTAGGGGGGCGGCGCGCGGGCCGGCCTCCGGCCGGCTGAGCGAGGGAGCACATAAGCTCCCTCGCTGAATTCCGGCCCCTACGGGGCCGGAATTGCGCGCGCCGCCCCCATGTTCTCCAGTTTTTTCCGCATTTATTAAAGGACAGACGGGCTTTTTTTGGTGCGGCCATAAGCTGCCTTGCGGTTAGTTTATACTAATTCAAATTCAACGGATTTTTACTGATAAATTTAACGCTCTATGTTTATAAATATTAAATTTTTAGCTTGAAATTACTAAACAAAATTTAAATTATTTTGTGCGTGCTGCTTTAGGGCATGCCGTAAAATGCCGAAATGCGGGCGTTTTTTAAATCTCAGGTCTGTACGGGATATTTAACTGACAAAAACAGCGGCCGATTTTCAATAAAAATCATATAATTTTTGATTGACACGCTGGGGCTGTATAAATATAATGTTACAGGATTGTTGGTTTAGCAATTATAAACCCAAAGTTTATAATAATGAGATTCGGAGGCGCTGTCATGCAGATAGGAGAAAAGATAAAACAGCTTAGACTGCAGCACAGGCTTACGCAGGAGGAGCTGGCTAACAGGTGCGAGCTGTCCAAGGGGTTTATTTCGCAGCTTGAAAGAGATTTAACTTCGCCCAGTATTGCTACGCTTATAGATATACTGGAATGCCTGGGAACCAATTTAAAGGATTTTTTCAGCGAGAGCGCTGAGGAAAAGCTTGTTTTCGGGCCGCAGGATTATCCGGTCAAGGAAGACGAAAACGGTTCGATAACCTGGCTGGTGCCATCGGCGCAGAAAAATAGCATGGAGCCCATTTTGGTTTCAATAAATCCGGGGGCCAGCCTTGAGGAGGACGACCCGCATGAGGGGGAAGAATTCGGGTATGTGCTTTCAGGTAAAATAATTCTGCATTTGGGCAATTCCCAGAAGAAGTGCCGCAAGGGAGACAGCTTTTATTTTAAGCCCGTTATGCCGCATTATATTGAGAATTCCGGTAAGACGCCGGCTCTATTGCTATGGGTGTCTACGCCGCCTAGCTTTTAAAATTTAGGAGATAGTGTGTAAATGGAGCAGTTAAAGCTTATAGAACTTAAGAATATATCCAAGTCTTATGACGGCGATATGGTTTTGGAGAATCTCAATCTATACATTCTCAAGAATGAATTTATAACGCTGCTTGGGCCAAGCGGCTGCGGCAAAACTACTACCCTGCGCATAATAGCCGGGTTTGAACAGCCAACCGAGGGAAAGGTGTTTTTCAACGGTACTGATATAACAGAGCTTCCGCCCTATAAGCGCCATGTAAATACGGTTTTTCAAAAGTATGCGCTGTTTCCCAATATGAATGTTTATAATAACATTGCTTTTGGCCTTAAAATACAAAAATTACCCGCTAAGGAGATAGAACTGAGAGTCAATGAGGCGCTTGAGCTTATAGACCTGCCTAATTATGGTCATAGGAAAATTGACAGCTTAAGCGGCGGGCAGCAGCAGAGAATAGCTATAGCGCGGGCGCTGGTGAACAGGCCACAGGTGCTTTTGCTGGATGAGCCGTTAGGAGCTTTGGATTTGAAAATGCGTAAGGAAATGCAGCTGGAACTGAAAAAAATGCAGCAGCAGCTAGGCATTACCTTTATTTATGTAACCCATGACCAGGAAGAGGCGCTGACAATGAGCGATACGATAGTGGTTATGGCTCAGGGGAAAATACAGCAGATAGGCACCCCTGAAATGATTTATAATGAGCCAAAAAACGGGTTTGTGGCTGATTTTATCGGCGAGAGCAATATTATAGACGGCGTTATGCTGGAGGACTGCCGGGTAATCTTTAACGGCAGGGAGTTTGAATGCGTAGATAAGGGCTTTGGGAAAAACGAGCCTGTAGACGTGGTAGTACGCCCTGAGGATATATATATGGTGGAGCCGGATAAGGGGATGCTTTCGGGTAAAGTAATTTCTACCATTTTTAAGGGCGTACATTATGAAATGATGATACAGTGCGGGGATTACGAATGGATGGTGCAGGATACTAATATGTATGCGCCCGGCTCTGATGTGGGGCTTTTTATCCGCCCCTATGACATACATATAATGAAAAAATCAGATGTTCCCCTGTATTCGGATGAAATATATGAAGAGGAATTCCCCGAAGAGCAGGAGGAAGAGGATGAATAAAAAGGTTTTCGCCTATCCATACATAGTTTGGATGGGGATATTTATAATAGTTCCTATGGCTATGGTTGTGGTATGCGCTTTTACGGCGGATTTCAGCAGTAGTGATTTTACGTTCACTCTGGCTAATTTTGACCGCTTGATTAACTCTGAGCTTAATTATGTGGAAGTATTTGTCCGCTCTATAAAGCTTGCTCTTATCTGTACGGCTATTTGTCTTGCTATAGGTTATCCTGTAAGCTATATAATCGCGGACAGAAAAATGAAATTGCCTTCTTTGCTGATTATTATGTTTATAATGCCTATGTGGATGAATTTTTTGCTCAGAACATACGCCATACGGCATATATTGAATACCGTTCCGTTCCTTTCGGGACTTATGGCCACGGAAGGGGGAGTGGTGCTGGGCATGGTATACAATTATCTTCCTTTTATGATACTGCCGGTGTACAGCGCTCTTACCAAAATGGATCCAAGTCTTACTGAGGCGGCTGGAGATTTAGGAGCTTCCCCTGTTGGGGTGTTCAGGCGCGTGGTGCTTCCGTTGTCGGTGCCTGGAATTGTTTCAGGGATTACTATGGTATTTATGCCCGCTATTTCGACTTTTGCAATTTCCTCTATGCTGGGAGGCGGAATGGTGCGTATGATAGGAGACAGGATAGAATATCTGTTTCAGCGCGGCATATACAATTTTGGCTCGGCTATATCTTTTGTGCTGATGGTTATCATAGTGCTTTGCATGCTTATTATGAATTATTTTGATTCATCCGACCGCGCAGGCGGGAAATCATCCAAAGGAGGTGCGCGTAATGCGGCATAAATTGAATAAATGCACTAAGCTGCTTTATCTTTTTATAGTTCTGGCATTTATGTATCTTCCTATAATATTTCTTGCTATAGCTTCGTTTGATGAAAGTAAGCTGGGAACGGGCAAGGGCTTTACTTTAAAATGGTACGCCGAGCTTTTCAGCCGCAGCGATGTTATGGACGCCCTTTGGGTAACCGTAAGCATAGCGGTATTTGCCACGGCTATATCTACTGTCGTAGGCACAGCCGCCGCAATAGGCTTTTACGGAATGAAAAAACGCACTAGCCGCGCCATGACGGTTATAAATAATTTTCCCATGATGAATCCGGATATAGTGACGGGTATTTCTCTTATGCTGCTCTTTGCTTTTATAGGCATAAGGCGCGGATACGTTACGCTGCTTTTGGCGCATCTTGTTTTTTGCATACCGTACGTCGTATTGGCTGTGCTGCCTAAGTTAAAGACCATGAATCCTCATCTGTATGAGGCGGCGCTGGATATGGGTGCTACTCCCTCTAAGGCGCTTATGAAGGTGGTAATACCGCAAATTCGTCCGGGTATTATAACGGGAGCGCTTTTGGCTTTTACCATGTCTCTGGACGATTTTGCCGTAAGCTTTTTTACAGGCGGTACCTATAATACGCTGTCCACATACATTTATTCCTGTGTAAAAACGGGTATAGAGCCATATTTGAATGCATTATCCGTTTTGATGTTTTTAGTTATATTGATCTTAATGATCTTTATAAATAAACGAGCAGATTTAACTGAGCTGTATTGAGAAAGGAGAAAGAAATGAAAAAATTTGCTGCGCTTTTAATTATGGGGGTTTTGCTGCTGTCGGTATGTATGTTTACCGGATGCAGCAGCAATGAGAATGTGCTTCATATATATAATTGGGGCGATTATATGGATGAAAGCATATTGGACGAATTTGAGGCTGAATACAATTGTCAGGTGGAGGTAAAATATTTTACCGAGAATGAGGCTATGTATGCTGATGTAAAAAATTCAGATATTAATTATGACTTGCTTTTTCCCTCTGACTACATGATTGAAAAGATGATAAACGAGGATATGCTAATGGAACTGGACCATTCCAAGCTGCCCAATATGGCTAATTTAGACCCAACCTATATGGACGCCAGTTATGATCCGGGCAATAAATACAGCATACCTTACATGTGGGGAACAGTAGGTATTCTTTATAATACTGAAAAAGTCAGCGGAGACATAAATTCCTGGGACGTGTTGTTTGACGAGGCGTATAAGGGTGAGGTTTATATGCTGGACAGCGTCAGGGATAGCCTGGGAGTAGCTTTATTGAAGCTGGGTTATTCCATGAATGAGCGGGACGAGGCTAAGGTGCAGGAGGCTAAGCAGCTGCTTATTGACCAAAAGGCAAGAGGAATAGTCAAGGCTTACGACGTAGACAATATTAAGAGAGATATGGCCAGCGGAATAGGCACCCTGGGCGTAGTATATTCAGGCGACGCGGTTGTTGCTATGGCGGATAACGAGGCGCTTTCCTATGCGCTGCCCGAGAACGGTACAAATATATGGTATGACGCCGTGGTTATTCCTAAGAATTCTGATAATCCCGATTTGGCTCATAGCTTTATTGATTTTTTGTGCAGAGGCGATATAGCTAAGCGCAATGTAGATGAAATAGGCTATTGCACTCCTAACAAGCTGGCTTATGATATGCTGGATGATGAGATTAAAAACGATAAGCGCATTTATCCGGACGCCGAGTATATTGCAAAGTGCGAGGTGTTTCAGGATTTAGGAGATTTAACTGAAAAGTATGACGAAATGTGGATGGTTATCACGGGTTCCTGAGTTTGATTAAAATATTGGGGTTGATGCGCCGGCAATTTTTCCTGGGGCAAAACCGCAGGGGAAATTGGGCGGCGCTTGATTTGAACTTTGTTCAAATCAAGCGGCAAAAGCATGCGGAGAAAGCCGGCTTTCTCCGCATGCTTTTTACCGCTTCGGCCCATTTGGGGCCGAAGCGCCGCCCATCGTTTGAATGGGGGCTTTCGTGCCAGGAAAGAAAGCCGGCGCCTAAAATATAAAAAACCAAATGCTTAAGCGTGGGCTAGGCTTTGCGTTTTGCGAAGGATATCCAATAGGGTGGGTTGGGCGTAAAATTCCAATAATAATTAGCTGTATCAGTTTAATAAATCGTCTGTTTATTTAGCTGCTTTTATAGTATAGGTCGCTCCCCAATTATCCAATACCTCGACAGATGAAAAACCTGCTTTATATAATACTTCCGTTTCGTGTGCTACAGTAAGGGGCGTGTCGTAATGATAGAATTCCTTATCGGTAATATTTTGTTCTGCTTTTAATGCAATCAGATTTTGACGGTGCGTCTGTTCTTCTTGGTCAGACAGGGCAAAGTAATCTGTCAATATAAAATAACTACTGTTTTTTAACGCCGCGCGAAGCTTTGCGTAAAGTGGGAGCTTTTCTTCTTTTGCAAAATGGTGCAGACTCTCTACTGATACAGCGGCGTCAAATTTTTCCTTGCCAAACGGCACGTCAAAATACGACCCAGCTATTAAAGTAATATCTTTATTCGCAAACTTTTTTCTAAGGACAGATAACATTCCCTGCGATAAATCAATGCCGGTCACCTTTGCCGAGGGGCAAAGCGAATAGTATCTTTCTAATTCCAATCCTGTGCCGCATCCTAAATCAAGAATACGGCTGTTTTCAATAGCTGGCAGCAGCTTAGCGGTAAAGGAATAGAATTCAGCAGCCGATTCGATATTGTTAATCATGTGTTCGTCATATTCGTCTAATCTATTTTCAAAAAAATCACGCATCTTTTCAAGCATAGTTAAAACCCGCTTAATTTCTTATTTTCAAATAAATTATACTGCGCTGGGATAAGAAAAAACTCTCTTGCCTTAATAGACAAAAGAGATTCCTTTAATGGCACCTCCAAGGGGATTCGAACCCCTGTTACCGCCGTGAGAGGGCGGCGTCCTAGGCCACTAGACCATGGAGGCATATGGCTGCGGAATAAGGATTCGAACCTTAACAATACGAGTCAGAGTCGTAGGTGCTACCGTTACACTATTCCGCAATATGCTGCGGCATAAGAGCCGCCTGAAACATTGCATATAATATCAAACAGCTTGAATTTTGTCAAGCGTATTTTGCAAAAATCCCGAAATGCCGTCTGCCCCAGGAACTAACACCCGTCTCGCGACAGGTGGGAGCGCTGACCGAACAGTTTGTCTTCCCCTGGCGTCTGTGTAACAGACGGGGGCATGACATTCCTCCGGCGCATTTTTTGACGCTCCCTAATAGTTATTGTGGGTATTATTACAAGGAGCCAACGCACATTCCAGGAATGAAGGCCAGTTAGGCCTTATGCTGGTGGGATTAATTGGGCTCGAACCAACGACCTTTACGATGTCAACGTAACGCTCTAGCCTGCTGAGCTATAATCCCCTTTCGCATAAGATATTATACACATTTTTGCGAATATATCAAGGGAATTTTATAAATAAATTGAATATTTATTTAGGCGCGTAATTGTTCGCAGCCGCCAGCTTTTATATAGCGGCAATTTAACGCCTCTGACAACTGGCGGCGTTAAGTTCAAACGCTTTGCCGCTGCAGGGCGTTTAGGCCTTGGGCCTGTGTTATACTTTTACGCCGAAATTATAAATTATAAGGGATACGAAGACTGCAATGAATAATAATGATATATGGGAAATTGCGCTTGAACAGTCTGCGTACGACTGCGGCTGCAGGCCTGAGGATTTTTTGAGTTTTGAAAATAAAACGGTTGTTTCTAAAATGGATAAAAGGGCCAGAGTATATCTGCCCAGGCCGCTTGAATGCGATTTAGTATCCTATGGCGGCAATATCGTAGCGTCGGTTCGAGAGGATTTAACGTGTATGGTATCCCAGTATATAAACGGATTTCCTGCCGCACATTGCTTTGAAACCCCTAATATATACCTGCTTAATGATAGACTGGCTCCCTATGGGCTTAAGGTATGCTTTATGGCAGAATACTTTCTTCCAGATGTCCAAAGTTTAAAAAGGCTTTCCTGCGGCTATGAGCTAAAGCTGCTGTATCCTGGGGATTTTGAGAAACTGTATATAAATGAATGGAGTAATGCGCTTTGCCGTGAGAGAAAGGAAAGGGATGTTTTGGCGTTGGGCGCGTATGACGGCGGACGCCTTATAGGCTTGGCCGGCGCTTCGGCGGATTGTGAAAAAATGTATCAGATTGGGATTGACGTATTGCCTGAGTATAGGCGTAGGGGAGTAGCTTCGGCGCTGGTTAGCCAGCTTGCAAGGGAAATTCTGGCGCTGGGCAAGGCGCCCTTTTACTGCGCTGCCTGGGCCAATATTAAATCAGTACGCTGCGCGCTTAAATGCGGCTTTAAACCGGCCTGGGTGGAAATGACGGCCAGGCGCCTGGATTTTATCAGCGCTTTGACGGATAAAAGATAGTAGTTGTTTTTTGATATTTAAAAGTCTTGAGCTGTAAAAACCATGGTAAATACTGACTTTTTATACATTGAAACATACACAAGAACAATGGTTTCTAACGCTTTGGTGACCAAATGGTGCCCGGATTTCTTGTAATGATATAATACAATATAGACAGATATAAGAATAAATATACTATGCGAGGACGAAAGGATAGAAGAATTTATATATGGCTGCTATAATTTAAGCAGACAAATTAACAAACACGAATTTGAGGAGATAGAATATATAATGATATTAGAAACAGAACGTTTATATTTGCGAGAAATGAACCAAAATGATTATGGAGATTTAGCTGAAATCTTGCAAAATCCTAAAGTTATGTATGCTTATGAACATGACTTTTCAGACAACGACGTACAGGAATGGCTGGACCGACAAATAGAAAGATATAAAAAATATGGCTTTGGATTATGGGCGATGATATTAAAGAATACTGGCGAGATGATAGGACAGGCTGGTTTGACGATACAACCCTATAAGGACAAAGAAGTGTTGGAAATCGGTTATTTATTAAAAGAAAGTTTTTGGCATAATGGATATGCAAGTGAAGCGGCGAGTGGCTGTAAAAGATATGCTTTTGAACAATTAAACAGAGATAAAGTATATTCCATTATAAAATCAGATAACCATTCTTCTATGAAAGTGGCGGAAAGTATTGGTATGAAAAAAGAAGATGAATTTATCACACAATACTACAATGGGGATATGCTCCATTTTCTGTATTCTGTTCATCGGTAAATTTTATTTAGTTTTCATTTTGTATTCAATTGCCAAACATGCGTCTATATCAAAATAATAAGAAAAAATTCTGAACGGAGTGAAAGGAGGCATGGATTATATGCTGGATAAACTATTTGTTTTTAAATTAAGAGAGAATAAATATTTGCTTTCTGGAGAACAAGTTTATAGATGATAAAATAAGCAGAAACGGCAATTTAACAATAGCGTGCGGCAGGATACAGGCATCGGGGGAAGAATTATAATTATGAGAGGATGATGTTTGTGTGAGATTCTTAAAAATAGCGGCTGCCGTATCGGCATTTGTTTTTATAATGCTTTTATGCGGATGCGGACAGACAAATTCCCAACCTGGAGATACCGGTAACTTAGAATCGCCGGGGGCGGATTTTGATCAAAGCGATTATAATACCGAATATTCTGCTCAGGCTGCAAAAATTCTTTTTTCTCAGTCGGGCGTTTCAATTGAGGGAGACGGAGCTGAGGCGGATAAGAATACTGCGGTTATAACTCGTTCGGGAGATTATATTGTTTCAGGACAGTCTGAAAACGGCAGGCTGATAGTGGATGCGGAGGACTGCGTCGTACACATAATTTTTGACGGTTTGAGCCTGGAATGCCCAACAAGCGCTCCTGTATATATAAAAAGGTCGGATAAAACTATTATAACGCTGAGCGAAGGCACTAAAAATTATATAACGGATGGTCAAAGCTATACATACGATGCACCCGAGGAAGAAGAACCTAACGCTGCAATATTCAGCAAGGATGATTTAACTATAAACGGCCGGGGCAGTCTGGCGGTTAAAGCTCTTTTTAATAACGGGATAGGCTCAAAGGACGTTCTAAAAATTACCGGCGGAGAAATAATGGTGGAGGCTGTCGATAACGGCCTTGTGGGCAGGGACTCTCTGGCAATAGACGGCGGAGTTTTGAAAATTAGCGCTTCGGGCGACGGCCTTAGGAGCACTAATGATGAGGACTCTCAGAAGGGAAATATAATTATTTTAAGCGGCGAGCTTGCGCTTAAGGCGCAAAAGGACGGTATGCAGGCGGCTAATTCCTTGATGGTGGCGGGCGGCAGGCATAAGATTACTTCGGGAGGCGGCAGCGCGCAGTATTCGGGTTCTTTGCTGGAGGAGGAGAGTCAAAAGGGACTTAAGGCGCAGAACAGCTTGAATATTTCAGGAGGAAGCTTAATTATAGATTCGGCTGACGACGCGCTTCACAGCAACGGCGAATTGAATATTACCGGCGGAGATGTGACGGTTAGCACGGGGGACGACGGGGCGCATGCTGACGGAACGCTTACCGTTTCGGGCGGCAATATAAGCGTGCTGGAATCCTATGAGGGACTTGAGGGCCTGAATGTAAATATCAAGGGAGGCCGCATTATTATTAACGCCGAGGATGACGGCGTCAATTCTGCCGGAGGGTCAGATACCGGCAGTATGAGGCCGGGAGACGGTTTTTCATATGACAAGCAGGAAAACGGGACAAATATAAGTATTGAGGACGGATATATCTTTATAGAGGCGTCGGGAGACGGCATAGACAGCAACGGCAGCGTGTATATGACGGGAGGCATGCTGCTTATAAGCGGCCCGGATGACGGCGGAAATGGAGCGCTGGATTACGATGGCAGCTTTGAATTAAGCGGAGGAATTTTAATTGCGGCGGGCAGCTCGGCTATGGCTATGAATGTTTCGCAGGCGGCTGGGCAGAGCAGTATTTTGGCGTTTTTTAATCAACCCTGCGAGGCGGGGAAATTTGCGGCGATTACTGACGGTCAGGATAATTTGATAGCTGCTTTTAAGCCGGGCAAGAGCTTTGATTCAATAGTTTTTTCCGCTCCTGAGCTTTGTCAGGGAAAAAGCTTCCGTATTTATACTGGAGGAGAGGCGGAAACGGACGCATGCGGTTTTGCCAGGGATAATTATACGCCGGGAGAATTGGCGTATGAATTTGTTTTCAGCAGCAGCGTTATGAGTCTTGGCAAAAAGCAAGCTGTTTCAGGCAATATGCCTGGAGGCGAGCAACAAGGAAGCGGCATGCCTGGCGATATTCTTGGGGGCGGCAAAATGCAGCCGGGAAGCATAAGAAATTAAATTCTAGTGGGAATTGGTCCCCTTATTCGGAGAGTGAAAAATATTTGTATAAGCTGCTTATAGTTGACGATCAGGAGCGTATTCGAACGCTTATAAAGAAATATGCGCTGCTGGAAGGACATGAAGTATTTGAGGCTCAGAATGGCCAGGAAGCAGTAAGCATCTGCCGCAAAGAAAAATTTGATATTATAATAATGGATATTATGATGCCTGAACTGGACGGATTCAGCGCAGTTAAAGCGCTGCGGGAATTCAGTCAGGCTCCGGTTATCATGCTGTCAGCCAGGGGCGAGGAATATGATAAGCTGCACGGCTTTGAATTAGGGGCGGACGATTATGTAGTAAAGCCCTTTTCTCCGCGCGAGCTTATGATGCGTATAGAGGCGATTATGAAGCGCTCGGGCAAAAAGGAAGGAAGTCATAAAATCTATCAGAAAAACGAGTTGAAAATAGATTTTACTGCACGTAAGGTATATGTTGAGGATAAAGAGATAAATTTGACCCCAAAGGAATATGATTTGCTTTTTTATCTGGCTGAAAACAGGAATATTGCGCTGTCCAGGGAGAGGATTATTTCGGCGGTTTGGGGATATGATTATTTTGGAGACGACAGAACGCTGGATACTCATATAAAAATGCTGCGCAAAAGTCTGGGAAGTGCAAGCGGGGTTATAGCTACTCTTCGCGGAGTAGGCTATCGGTTTGAAGGATAGCGTGTATTGTTGGGGAAGCCATAAAGCATATAGGTTAAGATACCCTCGGTTTACAAGGAAGACGGTCAGAAGGCATAAAATTTGCGTTCTGTTGCGTTGCTTTGATTCCATGTACGCCCGGTACATTTCTCGTTCAAGCGCGCTTTACCTGGCACAAATTTTATGCCTTCTGACTCTGGAGAACTCAAAGAAAAAGAATTTCTTCATTTTCAAGGCAGACTAAGAAAGCGTACTGGAAAGTACGCTGATTGAGGATAACGCAGAAAATGAAGAAATTATCCTGTTTTGAGGCGTGTAATTCCTTGTAAACGGAGGGTAATATATGGATAAACAAAAAAAGCTCAAAAAGGGCATAAGTATAAAATGGAAGCTTATAATACTGCTTATGTGTTTCAGCGCGGCGATTATTATTTTGCTCTGGCTGTTTCAGGTGGTGTTTTTGGACAGCTTCTATAAAAGCATTAAGATAAACGGAGTGCGCTCCTGCGCCGATAAAATTGAGCGTGCGGATAATTTCGGTACGGACAGCGGGCTTATATGGACTTTGGCGGGAGAAAACGACAGTTGCATAATGCTGCTTGACAGGGATGGAGCCGAACTGTATTCAGCCGACAGATTTATGGACTGCGTTATACATAAGATGTCCAGCTGGGAGCGTTATTTGCTTATCGAACAGGCGGAAGAGACGGGAGAATGGGTGAGCTACGCTCAAATAAAATATTTTGGAGGCTGGCAGCCAAAGGAGACCTCGGCCCAAAGCATAATATATGTTAAGCTGCTGGACAGAAATACGGCTGTGCTTATAAACGCGCGTATTTCGCCGGTAGATTCTACCGTTCAGACTCTGCGGGTGCAGCTTTATTATATTACAGGCGCGCTTGCAGCGCTTTCCATAGTGATGGCCCTTATCATATCCAAGCTGGTGGACAGACCAATAAAGCATCTTAAGCAGTCTGTGCAGCAGCTTGCGGCGGGCAATTATGACGTTACTTTTGAATCAAACGGATATAAGGAGATAAATGAGCTTACGGGCGCGCTTAATAATGCTGCGGGCGAGATATCACGCATGGAGAATGAGCGCAGGCAGCTTATAGCTAACGTTTCACACGACCTGCGCACGCCTCTTACGCTTATCAGCGGCTATGCCGAGGCTATGAGAGATTTGCCGGATGAAAATACTCCAGAAAATGCGCAGATTATTATAGACGAGGCTAAGCGACTTACCGGGCTGGTGCATGACCTGCTGGATTTGTCCAGGCTTCAGGCGGGTGAAAAAATGCTGTCTTTGGAAAAATTCAATCTGACGGAAGCTGTGGGGGAATTAGTGGAACGCATGAATCAGCTAACCCAAAAGGACGGCTATGCTATCAGCTTTAATTATGACTGTTCTGTAAGCGTTACGGCGGATAAGAGCAGGATAGCTCAGGCAGTATATAATCTGCTTTTAAATGCCGTGGATTTCACAGGTTCAGATAAAAAGATATATGTGTCTCAAAGAGTATCGGGTCATAGGGTGCGCATATCGGTTAGGGATACCGGAAAAGGAATTCCATCTGAAATTCTGCCTCATATATGGGACAGATATTACAGTCAAAGCTCGGGCCGCAATAAAGGGAAAACGGGCACGGGGCTGGGGCTGAGCATTGTTAAAACCGTGTGCGAGCTGCATGGAGGCGCGTGCGGAGTGCAGACCAATGAGCAGGGAAGCACGTTCTGGTTTGAGCTTCCTGTTTAAGAAAGAAATTTTCAATATGCAAAAACCGGCTTTTAATAAGTCGGTTTTGAGTATGAATTTCAGATATATTAAGAAATAAACCTGTTATTTATTTTTTTGGTTTGGAAATGGGCGCTTCGCGCATTAGTTTTCTGTGATGCCCAGGCGTACAGCCATAGGCTCTGCTGAAAAATCGGTTTAAATGGGATGAATCGTAAAATCCGCATGCGACGGCGATATCCGCTATGGACATATCGTTTTGGTTTAGCATTTCACGTGCTTTGGAAAGCCTGAATGCGGTAAGGTAATTCATGGGCGTTACCCCTGTAAGCTTTATAAAATATCTGAACAGAGTAGCGCGGGAGACGTTGGCCAGCTCTGTAAGCTTGTCCAGCGTGATACTTTCTCCATAATGCTCCTGTATGTAATTTATGCATTTTAATATATTGCGTGAGACGGAATTCTCCCATACCTCATTGCCCGTACATATGTATTTTTCCTTATAAATGCGGCATATATAGGAGAGAATATAAACGGAGAGGGCGTGGGCCATGGGCGCAGTATCGTTTTTTGAATCGGCGTAAAGCGCTGAAATTGCCTCAAGCTGAGGTATAAGCGCGTGCATCTGTTCGTCGTTCAGCTTAAGGTAATAACGGCTGGCTTCTTTTCCGTAGGACGGCTCCATGGTAAGCAGTATGGGGTAAGCGGGCAAAAGGCTCATTTCTTTTGCATATTGGATGAAAAAATTTTTATGCAGCATTATATGATACAGCTTTATGGATTGAGTAGGATAATATCCGTGCCAGTAGCCTGGAGGAATAATAAATATATCGTTTTTTCCTATTTCGTAGCAGCCATTGTTAAAATAATGATAGCCTTGTCCATCCAGGATGAAATTCAGCTCGTAGAAGTCGTGTATATGCATTCCAGCCTCGTAATTTTCCTGATAGAAGGCCCTGGCGAGTATAGGGGAGGATTGATTGAAAAAATAATTGCTGTACCAATGCACTATTTTGGAATAAGGTAAACTTTTGGGAGGCATGGCTTAACGCTCCTTTTATATAATGTGATATTATTGTACAATAAGATGTTCATAAAATGCAATATTTTTTTGCACGCCGTGTTTAAACTTTTAATGAATTTTATTTTAGGAGGGCTATATATGTCTGATAATATCAGAATTATTAATGATTCGGAAATGACTCATTCGGATGGCTGGGAATATCGCCGGGTACTGCCCAGGCATCTGATATATTTTGATCATACGTCGTCCGTTACGCATACTCAGGGCGCGTGGGCCGAATACAGGCTGTCGGGATGCGAACGCATAAGGCTTTTTATGGGTATGGAGCCCAGCGACGGCGTTATAAGGGTATATCTTGACGGCGCCGCCGTTGCGGACGTGGATTTAACTAAAATTACCGATAAGGTAGCTTATGATTCGGGCACGCTGGCTTGGGGCGAGCATTTGCTGAAGATAGAAGTGCTTTCTCAGGATAAAAAGGTGGATATAGATTATATTGAGTGCACAGGCAGGGCGCCCGAAGCGTACTATATAGATAACCGCAATAACGCCTTCGTACATTTTACCTATGAATTTAAAAACATTCCTTCGGATACTGCTAAAAGCGGAAGCATAACTTATACGAGCGAGCCTGACGAGTTTATGGAAGTGTATTTTGCCGGTCCGTTTATTCGTATGTACGCTCCAAAGGGGCCGAATGGCGGTATTGCTAAGGTATCTGTAAACGATAAGGATTACGGAGAAATAGATTTTTATTCTGAAAAGGAAGAGCCGGCTGCGCTGGTGTTTGAGGCGGATAAGCTTTGCGGGCAGGATGAAATTGAGCATTTCAGCCGTTTGACGGTAACTGTTACGGGCAGGAAAAACGCTAAGGCCTCTGACACGGTTGTCAGCGCTGATTATTTTGAAATAGGCGAGCCTAGCTGTGTTCGGACGGTCATGAACAGGCGCTCGGATGAGGAAACCGACGCTATGGCTAGATATGAGACAACCTTTACTCCTCCCGAGGAGTGGCATCCTGTTACTCCCCGCGGCCAGGTGCCTGTAAACGGCGTGAAAATAGGCGAGGGCGTATTTAAGGACGCCATGTATAAGAATATCCGCTATTTAAAGGATTCCTATAAGCTTCCCTTGTGGGTAGACGGCAAGGATGGGGACCGCATATGGGTGGATATGCTGGTAGCTTCAAACGAAGGTCGTATGCTGGGCGGTATAGGGCATACCCTGCGTTTTATAGAGGATGAGGAATTAAGAAAGATAGCCAAGGAGATAATTGACGCTGTCGAGCGCCGCCAGTTTACTAACAATAACGGATATTTAATGCCGTATGAGAGCAAGAATTACCGGCTCTGGGTGCATCAGGCGTGGCCTCTTGTCAGCCGAGGCGAGGAAAAGAATTACGACAGGGCTATGTTTACTAAAGGCATGCTGGCCTGCGGTCTCGCCGGTTTTAATGAAGTATACGATATGCTGCGCAAATTCTACGACTGGTTTAATTCGGCCGAGGAATATCTGCCCTATATGCTTATGGACAGCATGGCTATACAGGGAAGCGTAGCCGGACCTATGGTGTATAACAGCCCTGCAGGCGCTCCTGACGATATTATTACCACCATGAAATATTACGATTTGGAATGGTGGATGGATTTCTTAAAGCAGCGCATCCCTGAATGCATATACCGCTTTACCCTCAATCGTCCCCATAACTACCTTATCACCAGTATAGTGGCTTTCTTTGAGGAATATAAGGCGACGGGCGAGCAGAAATATCTTGATGCCTGCAAGGGCGGCTGGGATATTTATCATAACTATTTCCAAAATATCGGAGGCGGCATAAGCATCTGCGAGCATTTTGAGGTTGCGCCCAATTCCCAGCTTATTGCCAACCTGCCTACGAATATTTATGAGACCTGCGCTAACGTATTCTGGATAGACCTTAATCACAGACTGCTTCAGCTTGAGCCGGATAACGAGCTTTACGCCTTCCATGTGGAGCAGAGCCTCTATAATATAGTTCTTGCCTGCCAGGGCGAGGATGGCAGAATAAGGTATTTCAATCATATGAACGGCGTGAAATATGCTCCCGGCCGCTTTAATACCTGCTGTGAAATTCAGGCGACGGCGGCTATTGGCATGATTCCGCAATTTATATACATGCCTGACGCGGAGGGCGTTTATGTTAATCTCTTCTCTGCTGCGGCTATGGATATTGCGGTGGACGGCAAAACCTTTACGGTTAGTATGGATACTCGCTTCCCGTATGAGGATACGGTTTATTTGACGGTGAAAGCGCCTGAGAAGGGCCGTATGAAGCTTAGAGTGCGTATGCCCCGCTGGATGACTCAGCCGACTGAAATTTATATTGACGGCGAGAAAGCGGCGACGGGAGAGCCCGGAGGATACGCTGTATTTGACCGTGAATGGGAAGGCTGCACGGTTATAAGCTTTAAATTGCCTATGGCTATGAAGGCTACGCAGTATAAGGGCGCTAATAATGTAGAGGGTAAGAAGCGCTATGCTTTGGAATACGGTCCTCTGCTTATGGCTGTGCGCGGCCCGCTGACCAGCGAGGGTATAGGGGATAACGAGCCGACGCTTGTGCTGCCTATTAGTGTGGATGAATTGCTCGAACGCCTTGTTAGAAAGGGAGAAAAGCTGGAATTTGCCGTAAAGGGCCTGGATGAATACGATGTAATCCCGTATTTCGATTTGGAGCAGGACGAGTTCAGCTGTTTCCCTGTGTTTGAAAAATAAAATTCATAAAAGACGCTTAATTTGCGCAAGCTATTGATGAAGCGATAAAGCAAAGGAGGCGCCTGTATGGATGATGAATTTTATCAGGAGGACGACCTGGATATAGATATGCCCCGTTCGGTAGCTTCGGCTACCGAATGCACGGGCCTAACGGCCACCGCTCCCCAGAATTCAGGGGAAGCTGAGGCTTATAATCAGATATATAATATACATCTGAAGCCTCAATTTGAAAAAAGAAAGAAAAAATAAGCCGGTATTCAGTCGGCGGAATAAGCAGGGAGATGCGTTTTAAGCGCGTTTCCCTGTTTTATTATTTAAGCATACCCTAAATTGACACGGGCATATACGGTCAGAACAGGGCTGTTTGAGTGTCCTGCTGTGTTGCTTTTCGCTTCGTGTACTGAACACGTACACCCATTGACGATGACGCAGAAAATGCCGAAATCAGACTGCCAGAGGCGTGCATCTTGTATCTCCTTGTTAATTTAGGGTTATATTGTGAATGGCTGGAACTAAGCTGAGAGTTTTAATAGTGCAGTAAATATAAAAACAGGAATATTGGCTTTTTTGCGTAAAAACTATTGACATATAGCGCCGGATGTGCTAAAGTTAGCGTTAGTTAGTTTAAACTAACTAATAATTTGCTTGAAGGAGACGATATGAGCGTAGTAATAATAGGCGGTAATGAACGCATGGTTTGTCAGTATGAAAATATATGCAGGGAATATGGCTGCAAGGCGAAGGTTTTCGCCAAGGAAAACGGTTCTCTAAAAAAGAAAATGGGGCGGCCTGATTTATTGATATTGTTTACTAATACTGTTTCTCATAAAATGGTTATCAGCGCTTTTCAGGAGGCGAAGCGCAACAATGTGCCGGTGGCCAGAGTGCATAGCAGCAGCGCCTGTGCGCTCCATGCGGTGCTTTCGGCGAGATGCACATGTTGCGGGGCTGCCGAAGGTGTGCTATAATTTTTTCAATAGCTTTTTAATAGGATGAATTTGATGAGCGCTGTATAAGGGGGCGGAAATTATGGGACCATTGGCATGGGCGGCAGCCGGAACGCTTTTTACATTTTTTATGACCTGCTTGGGTTCGTCTATGGTATTTTTCTTTAGAAAAACTATGCAGGCGTCGGTACAGCGTATTTTTTTGGGCTTTGCAGCGGGGGTTATGATAGCGGCTTCTGTTTGGAGCCTGCTTATTCCAGCTATAGAAGAGGCTGAGGCAAACGGCGGCATAGGTTGGATTCCTGCGGCCGGCGGTTTTATTTTGGGCGTAGCCTTTATTATGGGGCTGGATTTTATTATTCCGCATCTGCATATAGATTCACAGAAGCCCGAGGGAGTGCCGTCCGCTTTTAGAAGAAGTACTCTTTTAATGCTTGCAGTTACGCTGCATAATATTCCCGAGGGAATGGCGGTAGGGTTGGCCTTTGCTTTGGCTGCGCAGCCGGGCGGAGAGACGGCCGCCGTTTCATCTGCGGCGGCGCTGGCAATTGGCATGGGAATACAGAATTTTCCTGAAGGCGCAGCTATTTCTCTGCCTTTGCGCAAAGAGGGTCTGCCGGCTGGCAAGGCGTTTTTATACGGCGGCTTGTCGGGGGTGGTTGAGCCGGTATTTGGAGTTATAGCCGTGCTCATAGCGGGCGCTGCAGGAGCTGTAATGCCCTGGCTGCTTTCCTTTGCCGCTGGAGCCATGGTATATGTGGTGGTGGAGGAGCTGATTCCCGAAGCGCATTTGGGAGAGCATTCTAATATAGGCACTATCGGCGTTATAGCGGGTTTTCTTGTTATGATGATTCTGGATGTCGCGCTGGGCTGACTAAAAGCAATTTTTTAGCGGCAGCTGGGTATATAGACGTTGTGCTGACGGCTGTCCCTGGGAATAGGCGGTTTTAAAACAGCTTGTTTTCCGGGGGCTTTTTTGATATAATTATATAGTACCCTCTCAGTTTACAAGGAACTGCACGGTCAGAAGGCATAAAATTTGCATCCTGCTGCGTTGCTTTGATTCCATATACGCCCGGTACATTTCTCGTTCAAGCGCGCTTTTCCTGGCACAAATTTTATGCTTTCTGACTCTGGAAAGCTCAAAGAAAAAGAATTTCTTCATTTTCAAGGCAGACTAAGAAAGCGTACTGGGAAGTATACTGATTGAGGATAACGCAGAAAATGAAGAAATTATCCCGTTTTGAGGCGTGTAGTTCCTTCTAAACTGAGGGTATAATCAGAGTACAATGCGCCGCCGAGGAGGGAAATTATTAGGTTTTACCGAGTTGTCGTCCTTGAAATACGCTCGGTATTTCCGTGTCCTGCCGCCTTGCAAAACCGAAAATTCCTTTTTCTCGCAGTCGGAGATTTTCGCTTAAGAGCCCGTTTACGGCCGCACGGCGCGCGATTGAAGACATGCCGGGCGTATTTTAAGAACCTCGCAGCAAAGCGGACGCAGCGGGCATTTGTGCAAAAATGCATTGTACTTTGATTGTATTGTCTAGATAATGCAGATAAAAGCACAGCGTAATGGCTTAAACGCGGACAGCCAGATTTAAAAAGAAGCCAAGCTCAAATTCAGCTTTTTACGGTCTTATTAGCTCTTATGCACTAATAATGCATAGCCGCATTGCATTTTCTCCTAATAATTTAAACTGCCGGCGGCGTTTAGATTTGCAAAAGTATATTTTTGCTGTTATAATACTACCGGTCTAAACAGGCCTCAATTTACGCATGCTTTTCTTAGAATATATTAAAGGAGCATTCAAAAATGAGCGATTATTTAACCGAATACAAGCGCTGGCTGGAATTAGGCAGCGCTCAGGAGCGTTCCGAGCTTGCCGGACTGGACCAGTCTGAAATAAAAGAACGCTTTTATACCGAGCTGGAATTCGGCACAGCAGGTATGCGCGGAATAATACGCACAGGAACAAACGGCATAAACGAACGCACCGTAGCCCGCGCTACTCTCGGCCTGGCCGAATTTATTAAGGCCCACGGCGAAGACGCGGCACGGCGAGGAGTAGTAATTTCTTATGACTCCCGATTCAAAAGCCGGGAATTTGCCGAGCTGACCGCCAGAGTACTCGCCCAGGCGGGCGTTAAGGCAATTCTTTACGACGCGCTGAGGCCCGTCCCTCTGCTTTCCTTCGGCGTTAGATATTTTAAAGCCTTCGCCGGCGTAATGATAACGGCCAGCCATAATCCTAAAGAATATAACGGCTATAAGGTGTACGGCGGAGACGGCGCGCAGCTTGCGCCTGAAGCCGCCAACGAAGTGCTAAGCCAAATAAACAGGCTGGACTATTTTAATATACCCTGCGCTCAAATGGAGGACGCCCAGCTAAAAGGCCTTGTAATTTACGTTGGCAAAGAACTGGACGACGCTTATTTATCATTCATACTGCCATTAGCCGATATGAACGTAATAGATAAGCAGGCCAAAAAGCTTAAATTTATATATACTCCCCTGCACGGCTCAGGACTAAACAGCGTTAAAAGCATGTTTAATGCGCTGGGCTTTAAGAATATGCAGCTTGTGCCCGAGCAATGCGCGCCCGACGGCAGCTTTCCTACTGTTTCCACGCCCAACCCGGAAAACGCCGACGCCCTTCAAATGGGCATACGGCTTGCGGATAAAACAGGCGCCGAGCTTGTAATAGGCACCGACCCGGACTGTGACCGCATGGGCGCGGCAGTCAAAGGCCGAAACGGTGAATTTATTACTCTGACTGGAAATCAACTGGGCTGTATTATGCTGGAATACCGGCTGCGTTCCCTTAAAAGCCGCGGCCTGCTGCCCAAAAACGGAGTGGTTATAAAAACCATAGTATCCACAGAGCTTGCCCGGGCTATAGCCAACGCCTACGGAGTACAGCTTGTGGAGGTATTAACCGGCTTTAAATTTATAGGCGAAAAGATAAAAGAATACGAACGTACAAATGAGCATACCTTCATATTTGGCTTTGAAGAGAGCTTTGGCTATTTGGAGGGCACGCACGCGCGGGATAAGGACGCAGTTGTCGCCTGCATGCTGCTGGCCGAGGCCGCCTGCGATTACGCCTCCCGCGGAATGAATCTTTTAGATGGTCTGGAGCATTTATATGAGCAATACGGTTATTATGCCGAGCGCACTCTTTCCTTTACCTTTGAAGGTGTTCAGGGGCGGCAAAAAATAAAGGATATAATGAACCGTCTTGAAAATCGCCCTCCCGAGCATATCGGCGGGCTTAAAGTGCTGGCTCTGCGAGATTACAATCGTTCCGTTCGGCTTTCCGGCGGCATGGAAGAAGCAATATTGCTGCCCAGAAGCAATGTGCTGTACTGTGAATTGGAAAAAAACTGCTGGTTCTGCGCCCGCCCGTCAGGCACCGAGCCTAAGCTGAAATTATATCTGGGCGCGCACGGCTCCAGCCAGGCCTGCTGTCAGGAAATAATGCAGGCGCTGCTAAAAGACGCCCAGGCGCTTATAAATTAACAGAATGAAGTTTACTTATCGGCCGAGCTCGGAGAACGATTTCTATACTTTATCCTCTGCCCGGCTGCTAAGCGCCAACAAAATCGCATACGCGTGAAACCTAATTATATCCGGAGAACTTTTATGCATACAACCTACCGTCATACCACGGCCGCCTGTTATATCGGCTATATAGTACAGGCCGCCATAGCGAATTTGCCTCCTCTGCTGTTTGTAACCTTCAGGAACCAGTTTAATATCAGCATGGAAGCGATTACCCTGCTTATATCCATTAATTTCGCCATACAAATGCTTGTGGACTTTATAGCTGCGAAATTCATAGGCCGCATTGGCTGCAAGCGCGCGGCTGTAGCGGCGCATTTTTTCAGCGCCGCGGGACTTGCCGGCATAGGAATACTGCCTTTTATACTTCCTCCCTATGCTGGGCTGTGCGTTTCCATAATACTCAGCGCCATAGGAGGAGGGCTGATTGAAGTAGTAGTCAGTCCCATAGTGGACAGTCTTCCCGGTGAAAAAAAAGCGGCCTCCATGAGCCTGCTTCATTCCTTTTACTGCTGGGGGCAGATGGCCGTAGTTTTAATTACCACCGCCTTGCTTTCTTCAGGGTTATCCTGGCGCTGGCTGCCTTTAATCTGGGCGGCTGTTCCGTTTATCAACGCTTTTTTCTTTATGCTTGCACCCATAAGCGTACCTGGTGAAGAAAAGCACGCTTCAGTATTGAACGTGCTGCGTGACAAGGGTATATACATATTTATAATACTTATGTTATGCGCGGGCGCCGCCGAGCTTGCGATAAGCCAATGGGCCTCCTTATTTGCCGAAAGCGGCTTAAAGCTTTCAAAAGCTTCAGGGGATATTTTCGGCCCCTGTCTTTTCGCCGCATGCATGGGAGCTGTTCGCCTGCTTTTCGGATTTGCCGGCAGGCGCCTTAAAATAAGAAACGCTCTTATGCTGAGCGCGGGACTATGCATAATCGGTTACCTAATCGCAGGACTATCCCCCTGGCCGGCGCTGGCCTTAGCGGGCTGCGCGCTCTGCGGGCTGTCTGTCGCATTAATGTGGCCGGGCACGATAAGCCTTTGCGCGCGCAGCAATAAGCACGGAGCGTCCATATTCGGTCTGCTGGCTATGGCGGGAGACATAGGCTGCGTACTCGGACCTGCGCTGGTGGGATTTGTCTCGGACGGTTCAGCCGACGGCTTACAGACGGGCATGCTGACAGCCATTATATTCCCGGTTATCATGTTTGCCGCCCTGGCCTTTATGCGCTTAAAAAAAGAGAGTTGATATATAAACGGGGATTGGAAAAGGGGTAATAGGAATATGAAAGTGCTTTTCAGGCTATTCAGCTATGCCAAAAAATATCGGATAATGCTGATTATAACCGTAGCGGCCACTATAATTTATGCAGCTCTTAACATGGTGGGGCCTTATCTGCTCCGGGAGCTGACCGGAATAGTGTCCAACGGACAAACCGCGCAAAAAAGAGATGTAATAGTCATAATTGCTCTGACCCTTACAGGAACATATCTGCTCCGCGCAATTTTGCAGTTTGTAAAAAATTATATCGGGCATAAGGCCGCGTGGAATTTGACCGGCGAAGTAAGAGTAGACCTTTTCAAGCATATGGAAACGCTTTCCATGGGATTTTACCACGACACCCAAACGGGCCAGCTTATGAGCCGCGTTATAAACGACACGGCCAATTTTGAGCTTTTACTAGCGCACGCCATACCTGATGTAATAACAAACGTAATTCTCATATGCGGCGTTGCAGTAATTTTATGCAGCATAAACCCGCTGCTGACTCTTTTTACCCTTATTCCCATTCCTTTTATAATAGGCGCGAGCATATTTTTCGTTAAGCGCATACGCCCTGAATTCAGAGAATCTCATGCAAAAGCAGGGGATTTAAGCGCTCAGCTTCAAGACAGCTTAAGCGGGATGCGCGAAATTCAAGGTTTTAATCAACAGATACGGGAAGCTGAGAATATCCGCGTATATACCTTTGCGCATGTGTCCAAAACGCTGTCCGCAATGAAAAAAAGCTCTGTATTTCATCCGTTTGTTGAATTCTTTACCAGTATGGGAACAGTTGTAGTGGTAGTTTTCGGCGGATTACTTACTATAGGCAGCGGAATGCCTGTAGAAGATATCGTAGCGTTTTTACTCTATCTCTCCCTTTTCTATCAGCCTATATCCACGTTTGCACGCACAATAGAGGACTTACAGCAGGCTCAGGCAGGAGCCGAACGGGTTTTCGCCATTCTGGACACGCCTCCTGAAATAACCGACGCGCCTAATGCCTGCGTTTTGCCCCGCTGTCAAGGAAGAATTACATTTGAGCACGTTACATTTTACTACCAGCCCGACCAGATGGTATTGAACGACGTAAGCTTTGAAATAAAACCCGGGGAAATGGTAGCGCTGGTCGGTCCAACAGGAGTAGGAAAAACAACGGCAGCTTCCCTGCTGGCCAGATTTTACGAACCAGTTAAAGGCCGTATACTACTGGATTCCCACGATATACGATATGTTACGCTGGAAAGCCTGCGGGAACAGATTAGCTCTGTTATGCAGGATGTATTCCTATTTAACGGTTCAATAAAAGAAAATATAGCTTACGGCAAGCAGGACGCTGCCGACCAGGAAATAATACAGGCTGCTAAAATTGCCTGCGCGCATGACTTTATAATGCAAATGCCCGAGGGATATGAAACATATATAGGCGAGCGGGGCGTCCGTCTTTCGGGCGGGCAAAAGCAGCGTCTGTCCATTGCCCGAGCCGTTCTGCGAAATAGTCCTGTGCTAATTTTAGACGAGGCTACTGCAAGCGTTGATAATGAAACAGAAACCGAAATACAGAACGCTCTAAATTCGCTTGCAGGAAGCCGCACCATGCTTATAATTGCGCACAGACTTTCAACGGTAAAAAAAGCCGACCGGATATTGGTTCTGTCAGAAGGCCGCATATGCGAACAGGGTACGCACGAAGAATTAATTAAGCTGGGCGGAATATATGCGCAGCTTATTAACGCGCAGCAGTAAAATATACTTTTAGCGGCCCGAATGGGCAGGCGTTCCGCCTGCCCATTCGGGCCGCCGGCTCAGGGTGCGGGCATGCCTTTTGCGCTGAAAGCGCAAAA
>OGCQ01000489.1_pt1 | contig 64385 bp, 108 predicted proteins | sample 1570161 | NCBI WGS metagenome assembly OGCQ01 (sample SAMEA4384402, study PRJEB24528) | human gut metagenome | reverse complement strand
GGCATCGTTGCTACGAGGGGTATCTAACATAGTTCATTATATCCTCACAAACCGCAACATACCTCAATTTTACGATGTTTCACATGAAATCTTAATTTTATATAATTCGTTATATATTCACATAAATAAACAAAAAATGGTACACTATTGGTACATGAATGGTACATGGAAAAACCTTATGCATGACAATAATTAGAGAAGAACATGGAAATGCTCTTCTCTTTTTTTATGCCACAATTTAGGCATAAGGAGATGATGTTGTGTTTGACGATGATGTGAGAGAAAAAATATTTGCTAAAAGTGAGTTACAAAAAATCGACCTAATGACATTATCCCTTGTCATTAAAGCGATAGAGGAAGTTTTGGAGGAAAACAAAGATGAACATGCCGTATCAGCAACCAATGATGAATTATACACCTAATTATGGAACATATCAGTACAACCCAATGGCGAGCTATCAGAGATACCAACAGCCCGAACCAACGCAAGGCATAAGTGGCAGAGTAGTACAGGCAGTTGAGACTATTAATCCCAACGAGGTGCCGATGGATGGCAGTGTGGCATTTTTCCCAAAACAGGATTTAACAGAGATATACGCTAAGAGTTGGAATGCTGACGGAACAATACGCACATTGACTTTTAAGCCGGTTTTAAATGATAAGACAGATATTTTATCAGGTGACACGGAAAAACTTGAATTTGACCTATCAGAGAAAGCCACAGAGGGTATTATGGCAAAGCTCAACGAACTATCAGAGAAAATTGAGCAATTATCTTTAGGAACGCAAAGAAAAACTCCACGAACACAAAGTAAGGAGAGTGAAAAAGCATGAATGTAATGGGAATAATGCAACAGATAATGAGCAATAATCGCGTAATGGGAAATCCAATGATTCAGAATGCAATGAGCATGGCTCAAAGCGGAAACAGCAAGGGAATTGAGCAAATGGCAAGAAACTTATGCAAGGAAAAAGGCATTAATCCTGATGATGTAATGAAGCAGATTAAAGGTAATTTTGGGATATAGCATATGAGAGAACGTGCGCACGGCTCTTTATGAAATAAATTTTGGAGGTAAAACAGATGTTCAACACAGGAAATTGTCCAAGCGTACCCATCGTGGCGAATTTGGACGGAAACAACGGAAATAACTGGAATGACGGCTCATGGCTTTGGTTCCTTATCGTAGTATTTGCGATATTTGGGGGCTGGGGCAACGGCTTTGGTGGTTTCGGTGGCACTAATGGCGGTGTCGGAAGCGAAATTCAGAGAGGCTTTGACAATCAGACAGTTGTCAGCAAGTTAGATGGCATTTCTAACGGACTTTGTGACGGATTTTATGCTATGAACAACAGTATGCTTACAGGCTTTAATGGTATCAACACAAATATCATGCAGACAGGCTATGGCATACAACAGGCGGTAAACGCTGATACAGTTGCTAATATGCAGAATACCAATGCTTTACAGTCACAGCTTGCTAACTGCTGCTGCGAGACAAGAGAAGCAATTCAAGGCGTAAACTACAACATGGCAACTAACACTTGTGCTTTACAAAACACAATGAACAATAATACAAGAGATATTATTGACAGCCAGCAGGCAGGGACGAGGGCCATCCTTGATTTCCTGACAAACGACAAGATTGCAACCTTACAGGCAGAGAATAACGATTTGAGAAGAGCAGCTTCACAGGATAGACAGAACGCACTTCTGACTACTACAATGGCAGCACAAACAAATCAGATTATTGATGCAGTAAGACCTACACCGGTTCCATCGTTCCCAGCTTCTAACCTTTATGGTTATGCATATGGCTGCGGTTGCAATACCGGCTGTAATTGCTAAAACTGAATAATTGAGTATCTTAATTGAGTTTAACTCAATCTAAACTGATTAAAAACCATTTTTAGTCGAGGTTTAGTCCAAGTTTAGTCGAGAGTTAGTCGAGATTATGTCTGCTAAGCAGTATTACTTATAACCCAAGGGCAGACTATAATGTTTGCCCTTATTTTGTGAAAGAGAGGATTTTATTATGGCTGAATTTTCAAATGTTGCAACACAGACAGTTGCAGTAAACGGAAATGTATTATTTACAGATGCGCCAACGTCTGTATGCAATAAAGGATATATTTCACACAGAACAGGAAGCGGATTAATTAACCTTAAAGGCGCTACCAACACTTGCAAAGCAAAGTACAGAGTAGAATTTAACGGAAATATTGCAGTTCCTACAGGCGGAACCGCAGGAGCAATTTCATTAGCTATTGCTGTCGAGGGCGAGCCGGACTTATCTACACTGGCAATCTCTACACCAACAGCAGTTGAAGCATTTAACAATGTGTCTATGGCAACAGATGTATGGCTTCCTTGCGGATGCTGTCAGGCAATTTCTGTCAAGAATACATCTGCACAGGCTATCAGTGTTGCAAATGCTAACATCACAGTAAATCGAATTGGTTAGGGGGCGAGAGTATGCACGTTGAAAGAATACACAAAATGCAGGAGTGTCTTACAGAGAAAGCTGTCAACGAGCTTGAAAAGGGCGTTGAGAATGTTGACACTTCCGAAATGGGTGAGGTTGTGGATATGATAAAAGACCTTGCAGAAGCCGAGTATCATTCAATAATTTCCAAGGCTATGAAAAAGGCTGATGAAGAGGAAGAAGAGTACGACAAAGAACTCCTAAGAAGTCTTAAGGCAGAATATGGCGAAGAAAGTGGCAGAAGATATTATGACCAATATCGCTATGCAAATGGCAGATTTGCCCCTAAAGGTCGTGGAACACGCAGAGGATATGAAGAACCGCCATATTATCACATGCCGGTAAACTACAACGACATGGAGTATATGCGCGACATGGATAAGAGCCAAGGTAAAATGTACTACTCTGAACCGATTGCACCACATGTGAGTGAAAGCAATTATGACAGAGCAAAGAGACATTATACCGAGACAAAGGAAATGCACAAAGGAGCTTCTACAGAGGACAAAGAGCATAAAATGAAAGCCCTTGACATGTATATCCGTGAATTAAGCGGAGATATATCAGAGCTTTTAAATGACATGACACCCGATGAACGCAACCTTTTACGCACCAAAATGAGCAATCTTGCGTCAAAACTGTAATTATTAAGGCTATGGGTAGTAATGCTCATAGCCATTTTTAGAGGGTATAAGCATGGATATAAGAGTTAATGATATATTGTGGCACATACAATTTAAAAAGCCCACATCAAGCGAATTAAGGCGGTCTGACGGCACTATAAGTTTAGGAGTAACCGATAATACAACTAAGACTATTACGATAGCTGATAATGTGTCTGATTACATGGCTGACAAAATACTATGCCACGAGCTAGTGCATGTGTACTCATTCTCATACGGCTGTGACATTGACATAGAGACGGAAGAAATAATCGCAGACTTTATGAGCTTGTACGGACGGAATATTGTATACACGGCTGACAAAATATTTAATTTATTGGAGCAAAAATATGGATAAAATAGACAGACTATTAGAATACATACACCGGACTAATCCGGAAATGACACGGCAGAAATTGATTGAAGAACTAGGAGAGAGTGACTACAGTGCCAAGAGCATTTATTTTTTGGCGATTCAAAATTCAAAAAAATCCTAAAATATTTTGATACCCCCCTACCTTTGACTTTTTTGATTTCAAAAATCCGTTTGCAAAATTTTACAAAAACTTGTCGAGAACTTGCAAAGAACTCGCACCACACTTTAATTGAGTGAAGTTTTCTGAAAATTCAAACATTTTCCATGAGTTGGTGCGCCCGACTTGTTAGATATTGCACCCGGCACAACTTGCCACGGCTTGACGGCTTGCAATGCTATAATTATATTTTTAGACATTGTAAACGGCTTGTTTTGTGGCGCATTTTAGCGCACTCGATAAAATCCACGCTAACACGTTTAAAAGCCCTTAAATTGTCAAATACACGGCTTTAAAATGTATATATCATAAAATCATAGAATATTTTTGTTTATTTGTCAATGTACATATGCCCGGACTTATAGCCGGACAACTCGCGACAGCTCCAACGGCTGCGCGCTTGATTTTTGGCACAACAAAAAGGGATATAAAATATCCCTAGTGGTAACGCGTGATATATTCACCGGCTTGATAGTCACAAAATAGCGTGACCGGATGAACGTGTGCGCGCTTTTCTACGACTTGCAACCATTCACCGCCCCTTTGAACTGTTATTTTTAACTCGTGCGATTCCATCCACTCTATACAATCATACTTGATATAACTAAAGTCGCTTATTTTTGGCATTTCATAGCCTAGCGCCTTAACGCGCTTATATATTTCTTTTTTCCCCAGATATTCATAATTTGACATAATACGCCCCCTATCTATAACAAGCCTTAATTATAGGACTTATATAGTTTTCATGCTGTAGATAATTGGAGAAAGCCGTCCGGCGGTATTCCTTGCCACTAATAAGTGCAGTAACATCGTCACACGCGCCCGACTCTGCGACAGCTCTAAAAATATCCGTTATTGCTTTGCGCGTGGCGCGCTCGCTTGCCTGATAGCCTAATACATCCGTATATTTACCATTGTGGCGTGCTCTTATTTCCATTTCTACAGCGTCAAGCGTAGTTAGTTCGCTATCCATTCATTAACCCTCTTTTCTATTCGTGCATGGTTTACAAGTTACTTTTTGACCTTTTCGCGGTCTGTCGTGCGTTAATCTGTTTTTATTAGGTGGTAACACAAATCACCTATAAAGGGCGCACAATTATTTGTTCAGGCGTTGCACCTCTTGAGCCTGATGCAAATATAAAGGCATTTGCAAAACCTCTTGGCGCGATTATTTACCGGACGCGCGGACGGAGCACAATATATACAGCCGTAAAGCCGTATAAAAGCACCTATGAATAAAATAATTAAATTGATAATATAAGGCCTGAAAAGCCTTATATATAAAGCTAATAGCCGGAATCGAACCGGCTTAAAAATCCCTTGATATTAGCTATTTAATAAAAAAATAAAAACAAACCGCCATACCCAATAATTAGGCATGATACAAAAAGCCCGAAAGCCTTTAAAAGTTCTTTTAAATCGTCCATAGTTTGCCCCCTAACAATAACAAAAATCACCTTGTAACCCGGTTGTAATAACCATTTTCCCATCTTTACGGCGGTAAACTACACCACAACCGCCATCATTTAAAGACCATACAAGCCAGCCAGCCGGAGTTATTTTTTCATGCTTCTTATAATCGTAAAAAGCATAATGCGGTTTTATTCCGCTTTTTTCCTGTTCAAGTGCATTGTTTATAATTTTATCGTCCGTTAATAACAACGCTTTTCCGTTTTTCTGTCGTCCGCAATATCTCATATATTTACACCTCTTTAATATAAAGCCGGTGAACTTGCACCAGCTTATTTTACTTAATTCCAATTAATTGCTAAATGCTCGAAAGTCTTTTCGATGTCTGTCGAGCTGTCTGCGGTATAATCTCCAATAGCTTTATTGTTAATATAACAATTCCCCCAATATTTCCCGGCCAAATCGTTAAAAAATATATTGATTTTTCCAACCGCTTTTATTTTATCATTGTGCCACATGTCTATATTAATCATGTTTTATCCCCACTCCTCAATATTTTTATAATTATCTGATTTATGAATTTCTGCGCGGTAAATGCTGTATAATAAATCATTTAGTGCCTTATAAAGCGCCGTTGTGCAAGTTGCTTGCTCGTCACACTGATATAGATAGCATTCTAGCTTTTTGATAAATCTATATCTATCGAGCATATACAAATTTTTGCCATCGTTGGGAAAGTCCGGTATTTCTGTTGCGCTTTCGTCATACCTTGACGATACAGCCAAATCGTTAAAGCGGTATAAAACGCGTGCTATTTTCCTAGTTTGATAAAATCCGCTTTTACCGTCACAATTTCTAAATTGGTTTTTAAGTTCTTTAGTATTTAAACTTATACAGTTGCTATTGCTTGAGTTGTCCAGTATATAGCGAATTGACTCCGCTATATCTGTTATTGATTCGATTGATAATATATATGAGCTCATAATTCACACCCTCCAATTAATAATAAAAGCCTGAAATAGCTTGTTTTGTTGTGCCCGCCGGGTGGCGGTTTCGACTATTCGCAAATTCTGCGGAAAATTTCAATTGTGAGTTCTGCGGCCGCTCTTTTTCTGTTGGATGTGTAGCCGCGGCGCTTGCTCTTTAGGGCTTTTTCTGCTTGTTTAAGGTTTCCAATGCCCCAAGTTGCCGCCCTGTCGAGCTTTTCCCATTCATCCGGTGCAACTTTTACAGCTTTAAGCGTTGCCGCGTTGATTTCACAATTGTCTTTGTCTCCTGGGTGTAAATCTTCGCAAACTGGAATATATTCATGTGTTCCCATGTTTTCGCCAATATTCCAGACAAAAAAACGGGTTGGAATTTTCTCCACAATTTCAAAAACATCGATTCCCTCGCTCATTGGCTTTTCACTGTAAATTTTTCCATTCTCAATTTTAAATTTTGTCATATTGTTTACCTCCATATTGTAAACTATTTTGTTCCTTGCCTTTCGACTTGACTAAAGTATATCAAACATTAAGCACTAATACAATTGGCATAATACATAAAATTAAGCACTAATACTTACACTGCTTTTGTGCATTTTGATTAAGCACTAAAAATATATTGATATTAAGCACATTTTATAATATAATAATATAAATAAATGTAGAAAAGAGGCGTATTAAATGGATAATATAAAGGAAATACAGGCAAAGAAAAATCGTGAAGCCGTCAAAAAGTGCATGAAAAATAAAGATAGAATAAATATTATTTTGCCTTTGGGAACAATAGACAGAATAAATGCATACGGACTAAAAACAAGTGCTTTTGCCCGAGAACTTATATTATCGGAACTTGACAAAATGGATAGAATGAAGAAATAACCATATTACATATAAGGCGCTAATATATAGTGGTAAGGGTGTAAAATGACGAATCAAGAAATAACTGCAAAAATATCACAGCTCATCAATTATAATGTTAATAAAGAGGGCATAACCTGCAAAGAACTTGCAGCACGAAAAAAATTAAATTACAAATCGATTAACGCATATGCTAACGGCTCAAGAATGCCGCGCTTACGTAATTATATTATAATATATGCAATGTTTGCGGATAATTTAACGAGGTGCGAGGCGGAAAAAGTAGCAACTAAAACAATTAATAGTTTTCTCGATGAAATTGCAATTTTATTTTCAAAAGGCTATAGATATGCGGATTTTGAGCAGATAACAGGAATCCCGGACGCAATTTTTTATAAATATAGGAAAAGATTAGTTAAAGATGTATCATTATTGCATGCGATAATTATAATTAAGTGCTTTAATCTAAATTCCAAAATTCCGGGCTTGATTGATTAAGCACAAAATGTATAAAAAGGTATTGACAAATTAAGCACTAATACATATAATGTACTTGTAACAAGTCAACAAGTTTGAAAGGAGATAAAGCATGAGCAAATTTAAATTGATGACAGAAGAACAAAAAGAAGCGATTGAGTGGCTAAGAGTTCAAAAGGAATTTTTAAGCGACAACAAAAGGGATATTTTTATCTCCGAAAGTGGCAATTATCCGCTTATAGTTGATTTATTAAGCGAGACAAGCGTTAACAGTATTAACAATTGCTTGAGTGGCTGCAATTTGCCCGTAATTGGCTTTGAGCCGGTTGAAGATGTGGCAGACGATAGCACGTATAAGTTGGACGGCTTGAGCTACGAAGAGGCTGAAAGTCTTGCACTTGGATATATGGGCCGTGCAGACAAGTTAATTGATAAATACCTGGATAAATTCAAAGTCGAATAGATAACAAAAAATCAATAATTGGAGGTATAAAGAGTATGAAATACAGAATAGTTGACGCAGACAATAGAGCCGAATATAGTAAGCCAAAGACTTTTGAAGAGGTCAAAGCGTGGTTTGAGCCAAACGCAGAGCTTGAAGAGGAGCATAACAAGTGGGCGGAAATCGAAGATATTGACGACATGAGAAATTATCTCATATGGGAAGCCCAGGGGATGAGGCCTAATTGGAAAATTGAGGATTGCGAAGAGGATTAAGGGGGTGGAAAAATGAGAATAACGCAAGAAAAAATGGACGCTATAGCCGTTCTAATGGATGATGAGACACGAGAAAAGGTTCACCACGAATTGGCACCATGCGAGCCGATAGAGTTTTTAAAACGCTATTGTGAATTAGAGCCAAGCTTTGAAGCAGTGCTAAAAGGCGAATTTAGTATTGAAATTTAAAAATTAAATATTGTTTTTCAAAAAGTCGGTTTTTGTGACCGGCTTTTTATTATATATAATATAATTAATATATATGTGTGATGTGGTATATATTAATCAATACAGTTGTTTGATATATATCCAATAATCAGTATATTGACAAAATAAGTATATTTGATTATTATTATCTTAAATTTAATTAATAAGCGAATGCCGGCTAGCTCGTATCGTTTGGAATTGCTCCAAGCGGTGCGGGCTTTTTTATTTTATGATTTTGAGGTGCTAAAATGGAAAAAATTAAAGGAAATATAACTAAACATTTAATTGCCGATTTTGGCACTTTCCAGCTTTATCGTGAGGACTTTGAGAGGGCTATAGATCAGGCTTGCCAGGAATTACAAATTGACGATTTAAAAAGCGAGGGTCAAAGACCTTGGAAAGCTGTCTGCAAAAGAGTTGGAGAAATTATATTTAATGACAATAGTATTTTAAAGGATAAACAGTTATATGACAATACATGTATGTTAACCAACTACAATAGATATAATTATAATATATTAAATAATATATGTGATGAATATATATATATTAGTGATGTATATAATAAACTATGTAGTACTGTTGCATTTAGCAATTGGTGTAATATTGATTGCGGTGTTATAGATAATTGGAGATTGAATAAAGAGTCAAGTCCTAAAAGTTATGAGATTTGGGAAAAATTGCAAGGGGTCCGTAAAGATTGTATCAAGGATAGAGCATACGACAATAAATCCCCTGTCGGTGCTATGTTCGTTGGCAATAATGAATTTGGCATGAATCAGCCGGGTATTGGCTATGAGGCTACACAAGCGAGAGCGCTAACCGCTAATGAATTACCACAGTTGGGTGGCTCAAATAGTCAGAATATTAAAGCGTTAACAAGTGATAACATGGTTGATAATGCCAAGTAATTGTATATACAACATACACAATTCTAAGCCCTTGAATTACAAGGCTTTGAGGGCTATCGAATTAATACAACTATGCACAAAACAGTTGTTTAGCGAAGAGTTGAAAAGGTATAGATGAATTGTATATGCAATAGATACAATTTAAAACGCTTGATGTTTGAGAGCTGAATGGCGCGCGCATTAGGTGCCCTAGGGGTGTATATGAAAAGTGAAAAACCGCCCCACTTAGTCCCCAAAATATCCGCCAAAACAAAAAGGCTCTTACTCATACCTTAATCGTACCAAGCAGTATTTATTATTATAACATAAGTTATATATTAATTAAACAACATACACAATAATAATATATATACATACAACTACGATAAAATATTAGTTATATATTATATATAACAGCAAAGGAGCTAACAGTGATGAAATTAACAGGATTTGAGTCTAATAAAATTAATTCCGATATGGTAAATCACCCTAGCCACTACAATTTGCCTAATCGTAAAGAGTGCATTGATGAAATGATTGACATTTACGGACTTAAGGACGTGGCTAAATGGTGTGAGATTACTGCATACAAGTATAAATATCGTGCCGGGCATAAAGGTTCTGTAGCAGAGGATATGAGTAAGGCTGCATGGTACACAATTAAGGCTCATGAGCTTAAATCTAAGCGCAAATGGAAGATTTTCGACAAGATTGTTTATAAATTCATGCCAATGTTTCTTAAGGGCCTGTATACATGGATAATTTTATTTTGTATGTTTTACGGAATACTCTTTTCTGACCGATGCTCAATGGTAGTCTCAATAGTGTTTTTAGTTCTTGCGTGCATAGCTGAGGCAGTATTGAAAGAAAATAAAGACGATTAGATTTTGAGGTGTAAATCATGTTTGTACTAAAAATTGCAACAACAGTATGGCTGGCATTAATTGCATTGGGAATGACAAGTGCTACATTAAACGAAAAAGAGACAGCTATCACAAGGCTCATTAGCATTGCTATAATGTTCGGCCAGATACTTGCCATAGCTTTCATGTGGCAATAAATAGGGCATTCGCCAAGCGGTAAGGCACGGGATTTTGATTCCCGCATACGTTGGTTCAAATCCAACATGCCCTGTTCGGGGTTTTACTTGGTTCCCCCGACATTGGACTTAGTAGTTCCTTTCACCCTCATAGTGGAAAGCTGTTAAGAGCCGTCACAAGGCTCGTGAGGGTTAATCGTGTATAATCCCACAATGCACGAGCGTGAAAACCAACCTGTCGTAAAGACACCTGTAATAGGCAGAGTAGACATATATACCCCCTTTAATTGTTAAACTAGGGCAACTCAAATCATATGAGTCTTAGGTGAGGTGCAATTCCTCACATGTCCTTTGCTGTAGGTTTCTTAGTTCTTTTCCTACAGCACATACAAATTTATATCTCCGGAGGGTGTAGCCACTCCTTAGACTACACCCTCATTATTGGCTTGTAGTTCAAAAGGTAGAACGCTTGACTGTTAATCAAGTAGTTGTAGGTTCGAGTCCTATCAAGCCAGCTTGCAGAAATAAAATATAGCGTAAGATATGGTAGCAGCTACAAGGTGTTGCGTGATATACAAGTCGGGTAAACAGCTGGGCAACACTCTACCAATAAACAACAGAAAATCATAGCGCATGTCCCTGTCTAAAGGTGCCGACTAACTGTTGCATAGTATCATTTCTGCAATTAAGGGTTCTTCCCTTTAATGAAATTTTTCGTATTTTTTGCTTAAACAGAGCTATTAGGTTAGTTCTGTTTAACGGCATGTAGCTCAGTGGTAGAGCAGTCGGCTATTAACTGATTTGTCGTGGGTTCGATTCCCAACCTTGCCGATTATTGATGTGTGGCGAAATGGGTAAACGCTATTGCCGTAAGATAATTCGTTGAAACCGGCAACTTAGATGACGAGAGTCGCGACAATCATGCGTGGTTCAAATCCACACCACATCAATCATACGTCGGTTTAGTGCGAGCTGTTATATCTTGAATAGCGGTTGCGTAACGCTGATGGTCTGCAATATAGCAGTTTCGGAAAAATAAAAGAAAACACACAAAAACAAGTTGCTAGTAGGTACGCGCGACTGAAAGCAATGGGGTGAGACACTTCAAAATTCTGTAATGTGTTTTGATGAGCCTTTTGATGGAGTGTATCTTGCCTTTTCGGATAGTAGTTCAGTTGGAAGAACAACCACTGCAATAGCAGTAATTGAGGGAGTCACAGGTTCGAGTCCTGTCTATCCGATTACAACAAACTAGGTTAGCTACCGAAAAGCACAAGCCTTAGTGCCTGTTTGTTGTTTTGTTAATAAGGCTATTATCAGAAAGGCAGGTAATAAACATGCTATCAGAAAATGAAATCCAAACAAAAGTTAATTTCTTATCATCAGCAAGGTGCAATCACACGTTCCATAAATACATTGACATAACAGGTGACTTGATAGAGGGAACACTTTTATCAAGGATTTTATATTGGTTTGCGCCAAGCAAAGACAATAAGAGCAAAGTTAAGATATACAAGGACGGCGAATATTGGATTGCAAAGCAAAGAAAAGATTGGTGGGAAGAAATACGGATTACTGAAAGACAGTATGATAAAGCGATTAAATCGTTGGTGAAAAAGAAATTTGTAATTACAGCAAAATACAAATTCAACTCAATGCCGACTATACATATAAGACCTAATTATGATGTTATCAACGCAGAAGTTAAAAAATGGGAAGAAAATATCAGACAAGAGGTTATAGCAGAAGATAGAGGACAGGAATTACATAAACAGGCAGACGGGAATGACACAAAATGTAATTCCCAAGGGAATAACACAAAGTGTAATTCGGGAATGCCACAAGGTGTAACTCTTTTAACAGGGATTACTAATAATGATTACCTTAACACTAATTACGAAACATTAAATACTAAAAGTAATTCTCTTAACAGAGAACAGTGTAATTCTTTTTCACCTAAAGATAAAAAAGTGAAAGAGTTTAAGCCGATAAGCGAATACTCTCAAAAAGATTGGGAAGTTGCCGAAGAAAGAATGGTAAACAGAGCTGGTAAGATAGCCTATGATTGGACTAACGATGAAACACTTAAAGAAAATGTAAAGTTATTCTTTGAATACTTCCTAGGCAAGCATAGAGAATACACCGGAGAATATCACTATCCATTAACAGACAAGGTTTTATCAAGAGTGGTAGACAGTTTAACAAAAGAAACTGAAATAGAGCGTGACGGATATACGGACAATTATTACTCAACGATAAGCAACATGAAAGATAATACAGACTACAAGATGTTAGTTGATGAATATTTCAATACAAAGTTTTCAACACAATGCGATTACAGCTTGGCACATTTTTCTTCTGAAAAAGTTTTGACCAACATTATGAACCATGTTTGTAAGAGCAGTTGGTGTGAAAGCAAAGAGTGGTAGGAGGTATTCACTATGAGTTCATATAAAGATTTACAGACTAAAATTTTTGAGAGAGATAATTACACTTGCCAATATTGTGGAAAAAGCAGTAGAGAATACAGGGCATTGGTGATGGCACACATAAGAACGGCTTCATTGTGTGGAGATGATAGAGAAAGCAATTTAATTACATTATGCAGACATTGCTACAGCCATATTTCAAACAATGAGATTAGAGCAAAGTTTGAAACAAAGGAAAATGCGGATTATTTTTGGGGGTTATATCACGAAAAAGTCAAAGGCTATTGCTATTACACCAACTATATCAGAAAAGTATTTACTGAAAATGGTGTAATTATGACAAGACCGCAAATAGATAGATATGTCAATGTATACATCAAAAATGACAGCGACTTTGATAATTTTAAAACAGAGCTAAAAGAAATCGGCTGTGAAAATATGAAGTATAAAATGCACAGAGAGATGGCAAAACACAAACATCAAATTGAAAAGCAAAAAATGGAGGTATAAATATGGCAAAAGGAGTTAAAACACGGAATATTGATTCATTCCGAGAGGGATTGATGGAATATGCATATGGCAGATGTTCACAGGCACAAGCTGCAAAGATAGCCGGCATGAGCGTGCCAACATTTAGGAAGTACGCAAATATGCACTTTTTAGGTATTCCGTTTCCTGACACACTGTTTAAGGCAAAGGAGAAGTGAGAAGCATGTGTGGTAGAAAGTTGGTGAAAGAATTGAAAGAAACAATTTTATATATTTCAAAATCAGAACAGGATATACAAAGTGTTTTGAAATATTTTCAATCAAAGCTAAAAGCAGTACAAAAGGAATGTACCCTAGATGAAAAACACAATATTTTAAAAGTGCCAAAATATTACGATATTGTCGGAAAGAGCGTTCACGGCACCATGCTTGGTGCAGGCTATGGATATTGCAAATATTATTGCTTTTCAGAAGCGTACAGCAAAGATAAGTATAGCAATGCAGAAAATGAAAGGCTTAAAGAAATTCTTATGCACACAAGAGAGGGCGCGGAGGAAATATCGGAACTTGATATTTTACGTATGCTAGGGTTGACTTAAAAGGCGGTGAAATGATGGTTACACAGAAAGATGTCCACAATAATATAGTTGTAAATGCAAGCGCTTGGCAGAAAAGATATTTATCATTACAGTGCGGTGGAGACGTTGAAAAGATAAAGGAAGTCGAACAGACAATGGCTAATATGATTAACGGCATTAGCAAGGCACTTGAAAATAGCGGAACAGATTATTTGAATAAACTTGATTTGTGAGCGAGGAATTTTATGAAACATCAAAAAGAATGGCACACTTGCGACAGGTGCGGAAAAGAAATAAAAGTAGGGCTGTTGGCTACAAACTCAATCACGAGAAATGGCGTATTGAATACAACCTACGATTTATGCAATGAGTGCATGGAAGATTTTTGGAGGTTTATGAGTAATGAGCATGGCAGAAGTAATTAAATCAATAGAGCGTGAAGCACTTAGAGAAGCACAATCGCACGAAATAGGCGGTAGAAATGGCGAGCCTATAGATTGTTCCACTTTAAAAGATAAACCTGTTATTGTGGCAGATAATGAAGCAGACAGGCAAGCACTGAAAGATTGCTTTAAGGAGTGAGAATATGGGAAGCCCAAATATAATTAAAACAATGGAAGAAGAAATAACAAGACTTCAAAAAGAATTAGACAAAGCCCACTCGGAAAGAAAAGTATCACAGAACGAGTTTCTTGTTTGTGGTAATACAATGAAAATAGATATTCTTGGAACAGAATATAAAGTAGTACAAGGCTCTCAAACAACGTTTCCGGAGCTTGCGGATGTCGATGGCTATACAGATACATCAACTAAGACAATAGTTGTTGATGATATGAAAAGCATAATTAACGAAAAAGGAATGAAGAAAAACCTTGAAGAGCATAAAAAAGCTATTATGCGACATGAAGTAATTCATGCATTTTTATTTGAGAGCGGACTTGCGGAAAATTCAAACGCTTCGGACGCATGGGCGGTGAATGAGGAAATGGTTGACTGGCTTGCAATTCAAGCCCCGAAAATCTTTTCTACGTTCAATAAAATGAATATTTTGTAAACATGCATTACCAACTACGGACTAATTGTAGTTGCTGACCTTAGAAAGATAAAGGTTGATAAAACATAGAAAAGGCAGAAAGGAATATATCATGACTGATTTGAAAATATTTACAGAAAATATAGAACATGAAGCATTAAATCAGATATATACGCTTATAAAACAGCCGGCATTTTCGGATTGCAAGATAAGAATTATGCCAGATGTTCATGCGGGGGCAGGGTGTGTTATAGGATTTACTGCTGATTTAGGAGAAAAAGTAATACCGAACATTGTTGGAGTTGACATGGGCTGTGGGATGCTTACTACAAACTTGGGGAATATTGATATTGATTTTGAGAGATTAGATAACGTCATTAGAAAATATGTTCCAAGTGGTAGAAAAGTTCATGAAGAAGAAAACTCATCTGTCGCAAGCGATATTATTGAAAAATTGTATTGCAAGGAGCAGTTGAAAAATATAGATTGGCTGAAAAGAAGTTGCGGCACGTTGGGAGGCGGCAATCATTTTATCGAAGTTGATAGCGATAGCAAGAATAATAAATATCTTGTTATTCATTCGGGAAGTAGAAATGTCGGAAAGCAAGTCGCAGAAATATATCAGCAAATGGCGATTGATGATATTTCGGGAAAATCGAATTTCAAACAAGATAGTGAGAAATTGATTTCTGAATACAAAAAATGTAAAAGAGAAAGAGAAATCAGCAAGGCTATCAAAGAATTAAAGCAGTCCTACGAAGCAAATACAACTAAAATCCCTAGAGAGTTATCATATCTTGTTGGAAAACATAGAGAAATGTATTTGCACGATATGAAATTATGTCAAGAGTTTGCGGAAATTAACAGAAGAGCCATTCAGAGCATTATTTGTTACTATATGGGTTGGAAAGTTACAAAAGAAACGGAACGATTTCAAACGATTCACAACTACATTGAACACGATACAAATATTGTTCGTAAAGGTGCTATTTCTGCAAAAACAGGCGAAAAGGTACTGATACCAATAAACATGCGTGACGGTTGCATTTTGGGAATTGGCAAGGGAAATGAAGATTGGAATTATTCAGCACCGCATGGAGCAGGGCGAACAATGAGCAGGTCAAAAGCAAAAGAAAGCATTTTGCTAGAAGAGTATCAAAAAGCAATGGATGGAATATTTACAACATCTGTAAACACATCTACGATTGATGAAAGCCCTATGGCATATAAAACAATGGATGAAATAATTGGAAATATAAAAGATACTGTTGAAATAGTTGATATTATAAAACCGATTTACAATTTCAAAGCAAACGAATAAAAACAATTACCGGCTACAGATTGATTGTAGTCGCTACCCTAGAAGATTAAATGGGAAAAGTTGTCAGAACCAGGAGGAATAGGATGTGAATACAATAGTTGTTTATTCGGACGAAATAAGCGAAAAGCTCAACAATAATTGTATCGAAAAGTTTATATATGATTCATTTACGATTGTAGTTGCAAAAAATAAGCATGAAGATACTGCAATAATATTTGATGTGGCAACAAATGACGGAAATCCAAACGACTGTTCTTGCCAGGTTACAATGTTCAATCAAATATCTCAAGAATATGAGGTGGCAGTAGAATTTAACTGGTATATTGTAGGGGATAGGATAGAAACAAAATACAGAAACATTGAAGATTATAAGAAATTCGGAGATGTTTCTTGCAATTGGGCTGATTATATATATTCTGTAATGGCATACATAATGACGACACAAAGAGAAAGAACGGAAAGACCTAAAGGTGCCAAAACTTTTAACACACAAAAGGTTGAAAGCAAAAGAAATAGAGAAAATAAGATTTATTTGCTTGATGAAATCGTTGATTATGTAAATGAAAATGGATTGACGATTGCTAAAAGTGGAAATCGTGCTATAACTTGTCCTTGTTGGGATGTAAGAGGACATTACAGACATTATAAAAGCGGTAAAGTAGTATTTATAAAAAATTACGAAAAAGGGAAAGAAAAAGGAAAAGTCAAGCCAAAAGACAAGACTTACACAATTTGAAAGGTGAGAATTTGATATGCTTAAAGAAAAAATTAAGATATTTATTATTAAACGTCGCTTAAGAAGAGAATATAAAAACCTTGACGAACATAAAAAAGCTGAACTTGACAGATTCAGCGAATGCGCATTTAAAATATTAAGGGAATATTTCCCAAATCTTTCAGAAGAACAATATTGCCATCTATATAGCAAAATCACAGGTTTATTAGAAGCGAAAATTTTTGATTTGACAACAGATAAATCATGGGTATCATATAGAGACAATGGAAGACTTTGGCGTGATTTTGCATACATATGTGATTTTTTAAAATCTGAGCAAGAGACAGACGAAGACTCTTTCAAGAAGATTTCTTCAGAAAGGAAAAATGACGATGGACAATCTTGTGTTTAAGAAAGCTAATGTTCCGGTGGCAGTTGCTGCGAAAGCTCTGAATGTTGATGCTCAGACGGTACGTTTGCTATTGCAGAATGAGCTTGTTGATTGGGGAATAGCCTATAAAAGACCGGGAAGTAACCAATACAGTTACATAATTTATTCTAAAAAATTTTATGAAGTGACTGGATTCTATTACGGAGAACAATCATAAAATATCAGAACCGTTGCATATAAGTTTGCAACGCTACCCTAAAACAGTTATAGGCAGAGGTCTATAAGCACCTTTGCTTTTTAAAAGTGGAGGTGCTTTTCTTATGGCTAGTCAGAGCCTTATTTCCACAGTAAACGGATATGAAAACTACATAGAGGATAAAGGGAAAGACGAACAAGTAATTAATGCCTATGTAGATGCTTGTAGTGTAGCCATAAATGGCGAGAAAGATATTGAGTATGGACTACAACTCACTAAGAGGGCAAAAGAGCTTATAGAGGACTTCTGCACGGCTAAAACGGGTGGTACGATTTGGGATTTGGATTATTACCATTTTAAGCATGAGACTACACCATATGACTTAGTTAATCACTATTTTGATTTATTCTTGATGGAAGCCCACTATAAGTTTGAGAGCTTTATGATTTACATGGAAAAAAATCGTCCACCATGGGAAAGATTTTATTTGCCAAGAAGAAATCCGTTAAGCAAAGTCGCACAGCTTATTCAAGATTTGTACGATGACAAACTTGATGAGGGCATGGTGTTCTGCCCTGGACGTATCGGAAAGACTCAAATCGTTAAAATGGGTAATTTGTGGTTTGGCTCAAACAGACCTGAGAGGTCAAATCTATATTCGGCATATTCTGACAAAATAACCGGAGGATTTTACGATGGAACATTAGAAATGGTAAATGACCCAACGTACACCTACAAAGATATTTACCCTAAAATTGTAGAGAAAAGAGCTATCACAGACGGAAAAGACCTTACGATAGACTTCTTGCGTAAAAAAACATACCCAACATTTACCATGCGCTCTATATACGGAACGCTGAACGGAGCATGTGATTGTGACGGCTTGGGAGTATATGACGATTTATTTAGTGGTATTGATGAAGCACTAAGCGAGGATAGACAGGCTACAGTTTGGGGAAAGTTTGATAATAACTTTATGCCAAGAATTAAGCCCGGCAAAGCAAAGTTACTAGGAATAGGCACGAGATGGGCGCCAAGAGACGTACAAGGACGCAGATTAGAATTGCTTGCAAATAATCCTGAATATAAAAACATACGTCATAGAGAGGTTATAATTCCGGCACTCAATGAAAACAATGAGAGCAATTTTGACTATCCCTACAAATTGGGATATTCCACATTAGATTATAAGCGCAGAATGGCTTCATTTGAAGATAATGACGATATGGCTTCATGGTTCGCCCAATATCAGCAAGAGCCGATAGAAAGAAAAGGTCAGATGTTCAATATTGATAACATGAACTTTTTTGACCCGGCAGAAATTGAGGGAATAAGACCTGATAGAATTTTTTCGGCAAACGACCCGGCATATGGCGGTGGAGACTTTGTATCAATGCCAATTTGCTATGAGATTGAAAAGGAATACTATATCGTGGATGTTGTGTATAACGATGGCGATAAGGATATAACAATTCCCGAAGTAACAAGCAGAATGGAAAGCCACTTGGATAAATTTCCGAATAAAACAGCAGAGGTACATTTTGAGGAAACAAAAACAACGTCTGCCTATCGTTTGGAATGTGAAAAAGTATGGAAGAAAGATTGCTACCCGATATTGACAAGCCACGACCCGGCAGATAACAAAACCGCAAAAATGGATAGAATTAAAAATCATGCACCGGATATAAGAAAACTGCATTTCATAAAACTTGAAAGACAAACTAAGGAATACAAGAAATATTTTCAAAACGTTCTTTCTTGCACATATGAGGGCAAAATGAAACATGATGATGGTGTGGATTCTACAGCGCAGTTGTGCGATATGATTTTTAGGGAAAAGCGGATAGCAAAAGTTGAAGCAGTACACAATCCGTTCAGAGGAGGGCTTTATTAATGAATACAAAAACTTACTTAAATCAAATTAGCAGATTAGATAAAATGATACAAAATAAGCTGTCTGAAATATACCGGCTTAAGACAATAGCATGTAGCGTTACTGTTTCAACGGACAAAGAGGCAGTTGATGTTTCATCGGATAAAGATAAATTAGGCAGTACAGTAACTAAAATTGTGGACTTGGAAAAAGATACAGACAGACTTGTTGATGAATTTATGAGAAAAAGAAACCATATTATCGGTCAAATTGATAGTATGGAGAATACCGACTATTATCACGTACTCTCAATGAGATATGTCAATCAAAACACTTTTGAAGAAATCGCCCAGGCTACAAATTGGAGCATAAGAAAAATATTTACAATCCACGGCAGAGCCTTACAAGAGTTTGAAAGGCTTTACGGAAAAGAATATCTTGAAAATGTGCAGTAGTGTGCATAGTTTTGCATATCATTGCATATATACACTTAAAAAATTGACAGTTATAATATAACTATGAAAAAATCGTAATTCGTTCATTGCGAAAATCTCTTTTAGAAACGGCACTCACAGATTGTGGGTGCTATTTTTTACGAAACGAGGACAACATGAATAATCAAAATATTGTACCAACAGGAAAACGAAGTGTAATGTGCCCTTGTTGCGGAAAGCTATTAACGTGGGTAAATAAAAACGATAAGAAGCACCATAAAGTAATGTGTACGCACTGCCGTAAATGGATATGGTTTTGGGCTGGCACAGGAGAATTTCAGATAAAAGAGGTTCCGCAAAGAACTTCTGCAAGTGGTATGAGGTTTTATTGATGTATAGATATGCTCATAAAAATGTAAGACCTTTTTCAGCCGTCTGCCAAAATAATTACGGCAGACAAGTTATTTTTACACGTAAAAGGCAAATCACAAAAAACAACATAATCGAAGAACTGAATAAAGCACTTGTGATTCACGAACAAAACGCTATTGAGATTGAGTATCTTGACAGATACTATCGTGGCGACCAACCAATTTTGTATCGGCAGAAAGTAAACCGCCCGGAAATCAATAACAAAATTGCTGTAAATCTTGCGTATGAGCTTGTTGAGCGCAAAACCGCAGAGATGTGTGCCGAGCCAATTCAATATGTGCTACGTGGCACCGATAACCATAAGTCGGAAGAAATCACACAGCTTAACATCACAATGGATTCAGAAAGCAAACAGGAGTGCGATATAGACATACATCGTTGGAGAAGCATATGTGGTACCGGCTACAGATTTATCGGTAATGATGACGGACAAGGGCAGTTGCTTGATGAGAGTGATTTTTATTTATCGTCTGAAAATCCAATGTATACGTTTGTTGTGTACTACTCCAACGGACGTCCGGCATTCTCTTGTCAAATCGGAGAGGATGAGAACGGAGCAGATATTTATTATGTGTTCACTGACAATGAGTGGTTTGACATTCGCAATGACAAGATTTATGCAAGCGGAATAAACGGCAACAGAGCAATTCCGGTGATTGAATATCCAAACAATGCAAGACGATTGTCTGACATCGAAATGACTATTGCAATCACAGACGCTATCAACGTGCTTACATCGGACAGAATTAATGGTGTCGAGCAGTTTGTGTCTGCATGGGTAAAATTTGTTAATTGCGAGATTGATATAGACACATTCAGAAAAATGCGACAAGAGGGAGCATTGGTAGTTAAATCTAACAATGGTTCAGACAACAAGGCGGATGTTGATGTAATGACGAGCGAGCTTAATCAGACGGAGGGACAGGTAGTATTTACTGACCTTTTTGAAAGATTTTTAAGTATTCAAGGCCTTGCGAATCGTCAGGGCAACACAGGCGGTGACACTGGTTCTGCCGTAGAATTAAGAAACGGACATTACGATGCCGGACTTAGGACAGCTATTAATGAGCCTATTCTCAAGAAATCAGAGAGAATGGCACTTAGGCTTATTCTTAACAGGCTAAGAATTAATAAGGGCTTCACCCTTATGCCTAGCGATGTTGAGATACACATTAATCACAATAAGTTGGATAACATGCTTGTTAAGGCAGAGGTGCTTGAAATATTACTTAGGTGCGGTATCAATTACAAGAGAGCTGTTAAGACGATTGACATGTTTAGTGACCCTGAACAAGTTACTCTCGAAAGTGCTAAGCGGATGGAAATGTTATTCCCGGAGGAACAGCCGACAACAGCTACACCTAACAATGATAAGAACAATGGAAAGACAGCCGATGAATAATTGGCTGTCAATTTATTTTGGAGCTTGATATGGCAGACGAAATCCACGCACTTAACAAAAATGAAATACAAGACATAGATTATGATACATATTTTGGTGAGATGGATTTATCTGACGAGGAAAAGGAAGATAGAAAAAAGCTTGCTGAAAAGTTTGAAAAAATCTTTGTTATGCTATTTGCCCTGTTATCCGGCAAGGAAGAAACAGAGATAACCACTATCACCAAAGAATTTATCATCAGATATGAGAGCATTGCCACACAGTATTGCAAGACGAAGAAAACACCCTCATACATTATAGACTATGCCCGGTACATTGTGAATGAGGTGGTTGACGCTACCGAGCAAAATATTGAAGTGGAGTATTTTACTTCGCAGAAGCGAGCAAAAAATGTAGCTGCGAATGAAGCTAATACAGTTGGCAATTACAGACTACAAACTGAAATGGTAAAACAGGGCTACAAAACAAAAGAGTGGCGCTCAAAAGAAGATTCGCATGTCAGACCTACACATGCAGATGTTGACAGAAAGAGGATTGATATTTTTGAGCCGTTTGAGGTTGGAAATTCACTTATGATGTTTCCAAAAGACCATTCGCTAGGTGCAGAGGTAAAAGAGATTTCTAACTGCCGATGTAGCGTTAAATATTACAAATAATGAGCAACTTGTAAGGAAAACTTATAGGTTGCTTTTTATTATACAAAAATTTGCAGTTGTGCGTTAAACAACAGAAAAAACTCGGCTGGTGCGACCAGCGATAACAAAAGCGTGAGTTACGGAGGTAATTGAAATGACAAGAAATGATGTTTTGAAGCTTTTTCCGGACGCAACGGATGAGCAGATAACAAATCTGCTTAACAAGAGCGGTGAGGAAACGGCAAGAGAGAAAGAGAAAGCCAATCAGTACAAGGCTAAAGCCGACAAAGCTGACGAGCTACAGGCACAGCTTGATGATTTACAGGCTGGCAACATGACTGAACTTGAAAAGGCAAATAAAGCCTTAGAGACAGCCAATCAGCAGATAGCCAAGCTACAGAAAGATAACGCTGTCAGAGATTTACGAGAGAGTGCAATGTCAGATTTTGGCATTACTGCGGAACAGGCAAAGACAGTAGTAAAAGAGGATGGCTCTTTTGACACAACATCACTTGGAAAGATTATTTCCGACATGAAAGCCAATGCGATAGCGGAGTATGAGAAGAATGCACTCAAAGGTACTCCTAATCCTAATAATGGCGGTAACAATAATGAACCCGACTCAAAGCCGGCAGATGTAGCAAATGCAGAACAAATCTCATTCGGTACAGTTGCAAGTGCTGAAAGTCAAAACAGCTATGTAATTTAAACAGGAGGTAGAACGATGGGAAAGCCAATCGTAAGAGACTTTACACAGGGTAAAGGAATTTTAAAATTTTTCCCTTATGAGGGTGCAGCATGCCTTGTACCACAGACTATGGTAACAAGCGCAGATGGAAACGGAATGAAGATTGTACCGGCCGGTACACCATTCCCAAGCAATGACGCAGAGTGCAAGGGCTATCTGTTACACGATGTAGATGTAACAATGGGTGACGCACCTGGAACATATGTATATCAGGGAACTATTGATTGGGAGAAAGTTAAGTCTCTTTCAATCGCAGATGAAGCTAGAACTGCAACACCTAGGGTTACTTTCTATGGCGCGCCAAAGATTGCAGCAAGTCAGGTTTAAAAGGAGGTAGAAGAACATGGCATTACCATTAGCAGAAGCATTTACAGCGAGAAGCCTCGGTGTAATGTGGGATAACTACAAAAAGACATTAGGAACTGCCCCTTATCTTGGCAGACAGAAATTTGGAACACGTAAACAGGACTCACTCGACCTTAGATTTATCAAGGGTAAGAACGGACTGCCGGTATCACTCAAAGCTTCAAACTTTGATGCACAGGCAGAGTTAAGAGATGTTGGAGGCTTCTCTGACATTCAGAACTCAATGCCATTTTATCGTGAGGGATATATGGTAACAGAGAAAGAGGAACAGGAGTACGACAATTACAGAACTTCTGAGAACTCAAGCCTTGCCAATAACGTATTACGTGAAATCTCAAAGAAACCAATGATGTTAATTGAGGGTGCATTAGTTGTACCGGAGAGACAGATTTGGCAGTTACTTGCACCTACAGATGGTGTACCAAAAGTAAAGGTTGTGCTTGGCGATAAGAACTATGTCGTTGATTACACAGCCGACAATGGCGCAGAGCATAAGGAGAAGCACTTTAAGTCAATTACCGGCACAAGCGCATGGGATAAGCCTACCACATGTGCACCACTCGATGACCTTATCACAGCTCGTAGAGATTTTGCAAAGGCTACAGGCTACTCACTTACACGTTTCACCATGAATACAGAGACTTGGGAAATGGCGCTTAAGGCAGAGGACACAAAGAAACAGGTACTCGGTATTACTGCTTACAATGGCGGTATCAGATTACAGCAAGGACAGGTTACTGAATACCTTAGAGGATATGGTATCGAGATTGAGGTATACGATAAGCTCTATGTTGACGAGACAGGACAGACACAGTACTTTGTACCAACAGGCATTGTATCTGCGCAGTCTGCCGGAGTATTCCTTGGAGATTACACATTCGGTAAGACTCCAGAGGAAAGAAGCGGAAGTATCACAGACGGAAACCTCTCACTTGTTGAGACCGGTGTATCTGTATACACATACGCTACAAACCATCCTATCAATACTCACTGTATCGTATCTATGATTGGATTACCTACATTCGAGGGTATGGATAGCGTTATGGTTCTCAAAGTTAAGGAGGATTAAGGTTTATGATAGCAACGCACTCTATAAAGCATGATGGAGTGTGGTATAAAGTCGGAGACGAGGTGCCGGAAAGCAATAGCAATTCGGTACCTTCTGATTTTATGAACCCACCTGAAACACCATACACAAAAACAGAAATTAACAGAATGTCAACAGCCGACCTAAAGAAGCTTGCGAGCGAAAATGGTATTGAAAATGCCACAGAAATAAATGGCGGTGACTTGAAGAAAATGTTAATTGAAAAGTTTGGATTATAAGGAGCTTGGCATGGAATACACCGCATTGGAGCAAGTCAAAATCAGACTCAAACAATTTCATATTGATACAGTCACGAATGATGATGATACAACATCTGATGTGGTTGTATTCGATAAAAAGGAAGATAACCCACTCATTGAACAGCTCATTAAGCAAGCCACGGAAGATGTAAAAGCAAAAAGGTGTTATCCGGACACTTTCACTGATGATGATATAACTGCCGACTTAAAGCAGTTTGAAAATGTTGTTATCAATCTTGCGGTTTATGACCATTCACAAGCCGGTGAGAACTACATGAGCGCATTAAGTGAGGGCGGAGTGAGTCGTACATGGAAAGACAGAGATAAGCTGTTTGTCGGAGTTTTTCCTTTTGTCAAAGTGCTATAAGCAAAAGAAGATTGTGCGTTACCAATATGGTAGCAGGCGGTACACATTAAGTGGTGGTGGGCGGTGTGCCAATTACCAAAGATGAAAGGCTGTAAGATGAATAATTTAATCTATCAGACATACATTATTGCCTTGCCAATTGTCCTGACAGCACTTTTGGGTTATATTGTTTGGCTTTTACAAGAGCAGAAAAAGCAAAAAGCGATAGACACAAAAGAAAGAAACGAGCGCATTGAAGAGGAAAAGAAGCTACGACAAGCAAACGGAAAAGGTACAATGCTACTTTTACGAGTACAGCTTATCGAATACCATGATAAGTACATGAAGCTTGGCGAAATCCCCTCATATGCGTATCAGAATTTTTGCGAGATGTATGACGCATACCACGCACTTGGTGGTAATGGCATGGTAACAAAAATGAAAAATGAGATTGAGGAAATCCATTTAGGTAAAGGAGGAAAAAACTGATGGACTTTACACAAGTACCTACAGTAGTTGCTATTATGGTAATTACTTATTTAATCGGATATGCTTCAAAACAGATACCACAGGTTAAAGATAATGTTATTCCTATTATCGTAGGTGTAGCCGGTGGAGTACTCGGTATTGTTGGAATGTTTGTAATTCCCGGTTATCCGGCAGACAACATTCTTGATGCAATAGCAGTTGGCATTGTGTCGGGCATGGCAAGTACCGGTGTTAATCAGATTTACAAGCAGATAAAGAAAAATGCTTGACATTAATAAACAGGCCATGAAATACGCGCTTCAAGGTCAAACTGTCACAGTCTATGAAAAAGACGAGGACGGAAATCTAAAGTTTTACGAAACAGAGGACGGAGAGAAGATATATTACACGCACGAGGAAACCGGCTTTTCGGAGCCGGTTGATTTTCGAGCAAATATATCGTTTGACGGAGGAGAAGCACAGAACAAGGAATATGGCTTTAATACGGCTGATTTTGATGCTGTTTTGCTAACAGACAGAGGAGAATACCCTTTTAAAAAAGGTGACGTTATTTGGCTTGATAGCGAGCCTACAAAGGATTCCAACGGATTAGTTGATTCAACTTCCGCAGACTTTACAATAGTGGGAGTCAAGCCTTCTCTCTACTCAGTTAAATACATGCTCAAAGCAGTCGTGAAAGAAGTGTAATTATGAAGATTGACGTTTCTCTGACAGAAAAATCTATACAAGATGCGATAGACAAGCTTGAAAAATATAAAGACCGCTTACAAGACAAGTGCATAGCGTTTGTCGGAGAGCTTGCTAGTAATGGCATAGCTGTAGCACAAGCGAATACAGGCAATTTTGGACACTATATTACATTTAGTTACGAAATTAAAGATACAACAGATGGCTGTACGGCTATTGTGTTTGCTACCGAAACAGGGCAGATACAAAGCACATGGCAGACAGCAGACGGACTTAAGACAGTTGATGTATCGCCTTTGCTTATGGCTGAATACGGCTCAGGCTGGAAAGCTAAACCGCACTTTAATGATACAAGAGGCGGTCAAGGAACTTTTCCGGGGCAGACCCACGCATTTGACAGTGAGGGTTGGTATTGGAGAGACGAAAGCGGAGAATTACACCATTCATACGGCATTACACCTACAATGCCGATGTATCACGCATTTTTAAAAATGGAAAATGACATTATGAGAACGGCACGGAAAAATTTTAGTTGAGGTGATAAAGTGGCAAGCCAAAATCAATGGGTTTATGACCTTGAAAATCTCACATATGCGATTGTGAAAACCCGATGTGAGAAAAAATTGAAAACTAAATATCCCAAACTGAAATTCACACAAGAGGAACAGTCGGACAGTGCAACGGCTAGTTTCCCGACAGTGCTAGTTCAAGCACTCGAACCTATAGAACAGAATGAGGATTTGGAGTGTGAAAGAATAAATACAGTGTTATTTACGGCACAAGTAATTGTTACAACGAATAAAAGCCGTTCAGAAGCCTTGAATGTGGCGCAGACAGTGGCTAATGAATACAAAGCTATGTCATTCAAGCTGACAACAATTCCATTCGCTAGGAAAAACGGCAAAATATGGACAGCAACATTACGTGCTAGGCGGTCATTCGACTGGAATGATAGATTATAAGAGCTTTTTGGCTCTTATTTTTTTATGAAAAATTAGGAGGTAATAAAAATGGCAACAGGTTTAAAAAGTAGAATTGCTTACAAGACACCAACCGTATCCGCCACAAGTGGCGATTATTGGGCTGGAACTTACAAGCTCTTAATCAGAGCTAAAACAATTCCCTCACCATTCGGCTCACAGAACATGGTAGATACTTCAACTCTTGAAGATTTAGTAGAGACACAGGAAATGGGTAGACGTTCAGCCGGCTCTATGGAAGTTGAGGGAGCTTTTGAGAAAAAGTACAAGGATGAGATGGTAACTAACGAGGGTAAGAAGCTCGACTTTATTATCCTCTACGGCACAGACGGAAAAGGTTCAGAGGGTATCTGTGCTTTTATTGGACAGGAGTCATTCGCCCCAGGCGAGGCTTCCGATGACCACTTAACAGGAACTGCGACTGTATCAGTTCAGACAGTACCTAAGTGGATTGAGGATAACTACGATGTTGCGGTAACAGAGGATGACCAAGGTTATCCAACATCAATCACACTCACAAAAAAAGGGTGAGCCAATCGGAAAAAGCCGTAGCGGTTGGCTATGATGATAGCACGGCTGACAGCGAACTTGAAGAAACAATATAGCAAGGTAATTGAGGCAGTGTTAAAACTGCCTCTTTCCCTATATAAATTAGGGAGAAAGGGAAAGATAAAATGAAAATTAAATTAAGTGGAAAAGAGTATACAGTTAAATTCGGATATGCACCGGTAGTTAAGAATAAAATTATCCCAAGGCTCGTAGGAATGGAGCAACAGGGTGAGGGACTTGAAGTCATTGACAACATGCTTGAATTTTTACCGGAGTTTTTGCTCGTAGGTTTACAAAAATTCCACGCTGACGAATTTGGCTTTGATTTTGACAATAAAGAAGCAAAAGAGAAACAGCTTGTAAAGGTATACGATTTACTTGACGATTACCTTGACCCGGAGAATGAAGAGGGCGGAGATTTACAATCACTCTATAATGACTTGTCTGCGGAAATGGAGAAAAACAGTTTTTTATCCAAGATGTTGGCGAAAGAGGTACAGACAGCCAAGAAGAAACCAATCAAGAAGTAAAAGAGCTTACATGGGAAGTATATTGCAACGAAATCCGCCCATATTGGCTTTTGGTAACTAAAGGCTATGGATTTAGCGTTGAGGACATAGACATGTCTTGTCCGGCTGATTTAGAGCCTTATTCAAAGGCTTATATGCTTGCACAAAAAGAAACCGACTCCAACATGTGGGCTTGGTGGGGCGCATACGGATTAAGCGCAACTCTTACAGCGATTGACAGAGCTTTGAATGGCAACAAAGCAAGAGCAAAATACATTGAAAAATCGTTAAATGAGCAATACTCAAAAGATAACGAGCCTAAATACAAGGAGTCTAATGAGGAAATTGCCGTTTATGAAATGAAGCAACGAATTAACGCATTAAGGCAGTCGGGACTACCTGAAAGTCCTGATTAATGAGGTGAAAATATGGCATATAAAGGAATTGACGTATCGTCATATCAAGGAAATATTGATTGGAGTAAGGTTAAGTGGGCTGGGGTGCAATTTGCAATCCTAAAAATAATCCGCAAAGACCTTAATCCGGATAAGACCTTTGAGCAAAACTGGAAAGGCTGTACTGATGTAGGAATGCCGATACAAGGTGTTTACAACTACTCATACGCTACAACAGTAGACAAGGCAAAGACGGATGCGAACAAGGTCATTCAGACGCTTAACGGAAGAAAAACTTTCGTTTGGTTAGATGTTGAAGATAAGTGCCAGCAAGGACTTGGACAGACGCTTATTGACATAATTAACACATATCAGAGTGTTATCAAGAGTGCTGGGCTTAACTTTGGTGTATACACAGGGCTTAGCTTTTACAATCAGTACATTGCGCCATACGCAAATCAGATTAACTGTCCGTTTTGGATTGCGCGCTATCCGTCAACTAAGGGGATGTCTATTGGTGATGAGCCTAATAGTGCAAAGAAGCCTGTTATTCAACATTCTCTGTATGGCTGGCAGTATTCGAGCGCATTTACCTGTAGCGGCCTGAATAACAGCACAGATGCTAACTTACTATACATTGAGCTTAATAAGGGTGATGGAATAGAGAATAGTTCGGCACCAATAGCAACTCCGGTAAAGAATAACGCTTGGAAAGGCAATGAGGAATATTACCTCGATAATGATGATGTAAGAAAATGGCAACATGCTATGAACATCGGATTTGACACAGACGAACTTAAGGAAGATGGCAGATTTGGAGTTAATTCACAGAGATTTGCTAAAAATCACAATTTGTGGAGCGGTCAGAGACATAACTGCCCGACAGCCATTAAGTGGCTGAGAAAAACTCTGCATGACAAGTATCATTTTTATAAACTTGATACTGATTATAAAGAGTGGAGTGACTACCTCACTAAATGTGTCATGGTATTTCAGAAGAATAGGGGGCTTAAGCAAGATGGCTATGTTGGGTTGATTACAACATACTATCTGCTCAAAGGATAAATACATGAGAGCTACTTTAGGGTAGCTCTTTTTTATTACAGGGAGGTGAGAAAATGGCAGAGAGCATTGAGCTTCAAATCAAGTCGGACGCACAACAAGCAAGTAGAGCCATAGGCAACTTACAAGCTAAGTTGCAAGGACTTGGAGATACTCTCAATTCCCTCAATGGTGCAAGCATAAGCAATTTTGCGAGCGGAATGTCACAACTTGCAACATCACTTAGAAGTGTGAGCAGTATTGACACACGTACATTTAGCAAGATTGCAACTAACATGGAAAAGCTCGGCAATCTTGATACTGCAAGGCTTGTCGGCTCGGCAAGTGCTTTAAAGAGCATGGCAACAGAATTGTCGGGCTTTGCGAATATCTCAAAGCAATCAGCAGAGATTACACAGCTAACGGCTTCAATCTCAAAGCTCGGTTCAAAATCAGCCGGTTATGCTGCGGATAACATCAGGAACCTTGGTAGTGCCTTGAAAGAGGTAATGACAACATTATCTAACGCACCGAGAGTCAACAGTAACATTATTCAAATGACTAATGCACTTGCTAATCTGTCGCAACAAGGCGCAAAAGTTGGTTCGGCTAGTAGGTCGCTCATAACAGGCTTTTCAAACACAACTAAGTCAATTAAGAGTACAAGAAGTGGATTCAGGGGCTTGGCTTCAACTATCGGTAAGTTTTATGCAACTTATTGGTTGGTTATGCGGGCTGTCGGGAAAATAGGCGGTGCAGTTGATTTAGCAAGTCAATTAACCGAGGTTCAAAACGTAGTAGATACCACGTTTGGCGACATGGCAAGCAAAGTTGATGATTTTACAAAAACATCAATTCAAGACTTCGGAATGTCTGAACTGACGGTTAAGCAAATATCAAGCCGATTCCAAGCACTGGGTACTTCTGTAGGCATTACATCACAGCAAGTGGCGAATGGTACGGCAGTGACGAATAAAGCTCTTATGAGCCAAAATAACACGCTATACAAGACCACGGACAGTATGGCTGATATGTCGCTTAATCTTACAAGGTTAGCTGGCGATATGGCTTCATTCTACGATGTAGACCAAGCTGATGTTGCAAAGAGCTTACAATCCATTTTTTCGGGAACAATAGCGCCATTAAGGAGATACGGACTTGATTTAACACAAGCCACACTTTCAGAGTGGGCTATGAAAAACGGACTTGACGCAAATATCAAGTCAATGACGCAAGCTGAAAAAGTACTCTTAAGGTACAATTATGTCATGGCAAACACGCAAGCTGCACAGGGAGACTTCGCCAAAACAGCCGATAAACGAAACGTTAGTTTCATGTGTCGCGCAGCATAGTAATATGCTGATGAAAAATCGAGCAAAGTCGGTGAAAACTAAGTTGATTTAGACAACATGCTTTGATATAATATGTTCGAGGTGATTTAATGAGAACGTATTATATCTATAAGGCTACAAATAAAGTAAACGAAAAATTATATATCGGACAAACAGTAAACTATCATGCTAGGGTTCAACAACATTTAAGGTGTTCGCCAAAAGAGGATTGCTTATTTCACAGAGCAATTGAAGAATATGGCAAGGACAACTTTGAATGGGAAGTGATTGATAAATGCAATAGTTCACAGAAAGCATTGCGACTTGAAAGATTTTATATATCTTTGTATAACACATACAGAGATGGATATAATGAGAATAAAGGCGGTGTCGGTGGACATAATGCAAGAGCTGTCGTAAGGCTGGATAAAGACGGAACATTCATAGAAAGATACGACAGTGCAATGGAAGCCGACAAATATGGCTTTGGTAATACTGATGTATTATTATGTTGCAAGAATAAAATGCTGACATGTAAAGGCTATCAATTCATGTTTGAAGATGAATATAAAGCTAATGGAGCTAAGACATATGCAAAGCCAAAACCTATTAATCAGAGAAAAGTCATTCAATGTGACCTAAAAGGTAATTATATCAAAGAATTTGATAGCATAGCACAGGCTTCAACCGAAACAGGAACAAACAGGACAACACTGATAGGGGCATTGAAACATCGTTATAAAAATGCCAATGGATATATTTTTGTCTATAAAGAAGATTTTCCGATAAAAGATTTGAGCATGTATACTAAACTAAAAAAGGGTAGGAAAATAGCTCAAATTGACATAAAAACAAATAAAGTAGTCAAGGAGTATGATAGAATATCTGACGCTGGCAAAGCGTTGGGGGTCAATTACAAAGCCATACACAAAGTAGTTGATAAACCCGACAGGACAGCATACGGATATAAATGGATAAGTCAATAAGTCAATACCGAGGTAATCAATCAGATAGCGAAAGGCTGATTGACACTGTAACGCGTAGGAAGTGAATAAATATAATCTTCCCAAGAGTGCTCGACAACCATAAGACGTAGAGATGCGTCTTATTTTTGTGGTTGAAAATGTACGCTGAACTTATAGGAAACTATAAGAAGTAGAGGATAAAAAGCCTTTACGATAACAAATTGACATGGGCGAATAGTGTAAGAGTCCTTAAGCAAGAGTTCCAAGCATGGGGCAGTATCATAGGTAGCGTAATAATCAATGCTTTAAAGCCATTTGTTCAAGCCTTAAGTAAAGTAATGCTCAAGGTTATCAGCTTTACAAGAACTGTAGCTGATGCACTCGGAGCAATCTTCGGATGGACTATCGAGATAAGCGGTCGCGGTGCCACGGCTGACGGCATGGAGGACATAGCTGACGGAGTGGGCGATATTGGCGATAATGCTGATAGTTCTAATAAGAAAGCCCAAAAACTGAAAAAGACACTGCTTAGCATAGATGAGATACACGCACTTGACGATAACAGCGATAGTGGCAGTGGCGGAGGCTCAGGCAGTGGCGGTTCCGGTGGCGGTGGAGCTGGCGGTGGTGTTGACAGTTCGCTGAAAAAGACTGATGGATTGCTCGAAAAATACAAATCATCAATCAAAGACCTTTACTCACTCGGAAAGTACATCGGTGACGCTCTTGCAAGCGCTATGGAGAGTATTGATTGGAAGAAGATTTATCAGAAAGCTGATAATTTCGGAAAAGGACTTGCAGACTTCCTTAATGGTTTAATCAGCCCAAGGCTCTTTTATGATTTGGGCGCAACAATAGCCGGTTCGCTGAACACAGCTTTGCATTTTCTCAATTCATTCGGTACAACATTCGACTGGACTAATTTTGGCTTGTCGATTGCTAATGGCATTAATGGATTTTTTGAGAATTTTGATTTTGCTTTATTGGGGCAGACTATATCAGCATGGGCTAAAGGAATACTCGCAACTCTAACAACAGCAGTAGAACGTACAAATTGGGCTGAAATCGGTACTCAAATTGGTACGTTTTTTGCCAATATTGATTGGATAGGAGTTTTCCAAGATGTTCACGAGCTTGTTAATGGACTTGCAGAGGGCATTATAACAGGGCTTGCAAATTGGTTTAAAGAAGACCCTTTGAGCGCAACGATTGTAGCCGGTTTTGCTCTTGCAAAATTAACCGGAATAGACGGAAAAGTTGGCGCACTATTATCGTCAAAACTATCAAGCGTTTCTGCAAAAGTCGGATTAGTCCTTGCGGCAGATGGTGTTTCACTGTTTTTTGACTCAAAAGGAACTGATGTTAATTCCATTGTTTCACCTTTAATGGCAGGACTTGGAGCTAAACTACTCGGTGCTTCATGGCAAATATCCATTTCTGTAGCTATAGTGCTCGCCGCCGCAAACATAGGCTTAGCAGTGGGAAACTGGATAGCCGGAACAGATGTCACTTGGGGGGATATTTTCAAAAACCTAAGTGATACAAGTTGGTGGACTGATTTATTGACATATATTTCGGGAGATTTGGCAAAGTTTGGCGGAAACCTTGTAACAGATGTAAATAACTGGCTAGTAGACTTCATAAACGGAATTATTACAAAGTTAAATAAACTGCCTTTTGTAGAATTGCCACTTATAAGTGAAAGCGCAAAGGTGACGAAAGATGATGTCAAAAGATACGGAGAAGAAGTAGACCAAGCTGTACAGGATATGCAGAATGGTGTCGGAAAAAGCGTAGGAAAAACGAACGAGCATATTTCGGGAGCCGGACGCAAACTTGACGAATACAGGAAAAAGACAAAAGACGATACAAGCGACATTAGTTCGTCTCACAAAACCGCAAGCAATAGTGTAAAAAACTCTCTAAGCGGTACAAATTCGGCAATAGACGGCACCAAAAATAAAATGGGAGAACTTGAAAGCAAGTCAAGTACAAGCACAACCAATTCAAAGGGTGTGTTTAACGGACTTGCAAACGCACTAGGACAAGCATTTAGCAATATAAACTCCGGCATAGACGGAACTAAAGGCAAAATGGGAGAGATGGAGAATAAGTCAAGTACAAGCTCGACAAATTCTCAAAGTGCTTTCTCAAGGCTTAAAAACGGACTTTTGGGATTCCTTGCCTCAATAAACAACTCTATTAATGGCAACAAGGCAAAAATGGGGGAAATGCAAGACAAGGCAAACTCGAGCACAAATGGCGCTAAAAGCTCATTTTCAGATTTTGCAGCTAAAGCCAGTAGGTCACTCGCAAACACAAACAATTCCATGAGTGGAACAGAAAGGAAGATGAATAATCTGCCTAGTGTTTGGCGAGGAATTAGTTTACCGAGCATAACGGCAAAAATTAAAATCCCTCACCTGTCAGTAAGTTGGGAAGATTTTGGAAAATTCAGTTTACCGAAAATATCTATTAGGTATTATCGCCAAGGCGGTTTCCCAAAGGGCGAGGATGGAATGTTTTTAGCAAACCATAATGAGATGATAGGTAAATTCTCAAACGGCAAAAACGTAGTTGCAAATAACCAACAAATCACCGAGGGAATTAAACAGGCTGTCATGGAGGGCATGGCGCAAGTAATGATGAACTCTAATGCCGGTGGAAACTCTGCACCTATTATTGAAAATGTGTTTAAATGTGACAGCGAAACACTTTATCGCATGACGCAGGTAGGTAAGGCAAAGCATGGACAACGATATATTGTAGCAAATGAATTTGGCTAAGACACTCACCCTTGCGTGGGTGTCTTTTTACGAGGTAACAATATGGCAATGATGTTAGTAGACGGAGTGGAATTACCTACTCCGTCAAGCTTTGAATGGGGCTTGATTGATGTGTCTGCAAGCGATAGTGGACGTACACAAGACGGCAAAATGCACAAGAATAGAATAGCACAGAAACGACAAATTAAATTGTCGTGGAGTGGTACTGACAAGGCTAGGACAGCAAAGATACTTCAAATGGTGAACCCCGAATATATCAGAGTGACATATCCTGACGCTATGAGTGGCACTGACGAAACACGTACATTCTATGTAGGTGACAGAAGTGCACCTATCAAGATATGGACTGTTGGCAATAAGAGGTATGAGGTATTAAGCTTTCCTCTCATAGAAGAATAGGCGGTGATTAAATGCTTAACGTATCGGCTAAATGGCAAAGAGCAGTAATGCTCGATAATGATATAAATGTAAATTGTTTTGCTAACATAGTTACGGCAAGCGGTGAAAAAATTCCTGTTAGTGATAGCGAGCTGTGGGCAAATGGCTTCGAGGTTAATGATTCAACATCAAGCAATGGTACTTTCACAATCGGGGCTTTGATTGCCGGAAAACTGAAAATTAAGCTGAATAACATTTATGAAGATTACGACAAGTATGATTTTGACAAGGCAAGCGTAACGGCATATGTTTCAAAAAGCTTTTCTGATGGCACAACCGAAAAACTAAAAATCGGTGAGTATAGAGTCAGCGAGACAAGCTATGATGGCTCACTCATAACGCTTACTTGTCTTGACAATATTAATAATTTCAATCGTGAGTATGATAGCAATTTAAGCTACCCTACGACAGCGTATGAAGTAGTCAGAGACGCTTGTATTAAGTGTGATGTACCTTTTACTATGGCAAGATTTGACAACTCTGATTACGTGATTAACGAGATACCGAGCGATAATCAAAAACTCACATATGGACAGGTGATAGCTTACATCTTACAGTTGAGCGGATTATGGGGCAAGTGCGGTCACGATGGCGAATTGATTATCGGATGGTATGATATGAGCCAGTTTGGGAGCCAAAATTACAATGGCGGAACTTTTAGCACAAAAACTACACCATACTCTGACGGAGACAGCGTTGATGGTGGAAAGTTCACCGACTATTCAAGTGGAGATAGTGCTGATGGTGGAACATTCACGGAGGCGAGAAATTACCACAATATTTACACGCAAAAAGACTTGAACGTTGCGACTGATGATGTTGTTATCACCGGGGTAAAGGTAACTGTAACCTCAAAAGAGGACAAGACAAAAGATGTTAATGCTCTTGCCGGAAAAGAGGGATATGTAGTCTCAATCTCTGATAATCCGTTTATTTCGGCAGAAAAGGCACAGACAGTTGCAAACTATATCTTCAAAAAAATCGGTGGTATGAGGTTCAGACCTCTTGACGCTACACTCTTGTCAAACCCACTGATTGAGAGCGGAGATGTAGCACTTGTGACGGACCGCAAGCAGAATACCTATAGCTGTTTTATTTCCAACCGAACATTTACAGTTGGAAGTGGCACGAAAATTTCATGCGATGCTGAAAATGCTTCAAGAAATAGTGCTGATAAATTTAGCAATGAGACAAAGGCTATCGTACAGGCTAGGAAAGTTGCACAGGCAAAACTAAGTGTATATGATAAGCAAATGCAATTGCTGACGCAGTTAATGTCTCAATCACTTGGACTTTTTAAGACCGAGCAGAAACAAGAGGACGGCTCAATTATTTACATTATGCATAATAAAGCCGACCTTAATTCAAGCAATATACAGTGGAAAATGACGGCTAATGGCATGGCTGTGTCAAGTGACTATGGTAAAACATGGAATGCCGGAGTTGATAAAGACGGAAACGCTATTTTCAATATTATGTCGGCTATCGGCATTAATTTTGACTGGGCGCATGGTGGCACACTCACTTTAGGCGGTGAGAATAATACAAACGGCAAGCAGTATGTCAAAGACGCAAACGGAAACATTCTGATTACGCTTGACAACAAGGGTATTACACTTGCTGATGGAGTGACTATCTCATGGAATAATATCTCTAATCAGCCGACAATTCCAAACAAAACGAGTCAGCTCGCAAACGACAGCGACTACGCCACGACAGGACAGATACCAACAGACAATAATCAGCTTAACAATGGAGCCGGATATATCAATTCGGATACCGCAACGCAAATTACAAAAGACACTGTGACTACAAACTATGTAAATGCACTTAGTGTTAAGGCCGGTTCAGTTGACGCTGAGGACATCACAGGAACAACAATTACCGGCAAGAATATTGTTGGCGGAACAATTGATATTGGAAATGGAGTGTTTGTAGTTGACAACGATGGAAAAGTAACCGCTTCAAATTTTAATATGTCCGGTGGAAGTATTGCACTGAACGGAAATTTAAGTAATTCAACGATTGATTTAACAGCTACTGACAATTCAGGAAACAATTATGAGCTTTGGATGAATGGTGCGGTCTTGCGAATTGTCAAAAATGATGAGAACTTGATTACCCTTTACGGAACCACAGGCTCTATAGGTGCACAGACAATGTATGCTCAAGAGATAGGCTCTGATAAATTTAGAGAAACCGATAGAGGATATGCAATGTGTGGCGATGCAACAGGTCATACATACCATTGCGGTTGGAATGGCAGTGCCTTAAGTTTCCAAGTTGATACTACTTGGGTATGGAGTTCGTCAGATAAACACTTAAAAAAGAATATTAAAGCAATTAATCAAGATTATATTGATGCAGTAGGCTCGGTTGATTTATTCCAATACAATCTTAACAGACAAGGATATTCAGACAAGCCGTTATATTTTGGAGCAATGGCGCAGGATATAATCGAGAATCTTAAAGATAAAGGACATGTCGATGAAAATCTTGATATGATTTTCCAAAATAAAGCAACATCGGATGATGATACACTGTACTATGGCATGAACTATGAGCAATTTTTAATCTTAAGACTTGCTGGAGACGAGCAGAAGATTGATAAAATGCAAAAACACATAGATGAATTGGAAGATAAGTTTTCAAGACTGTGTCAGAAATTAGGCATTGACGAAAGCGAGGTGTAGCTTATGGCAATTCAAATGAGGCGAGGGGCATACGCACAGTTTGACCCCTCAAAAATGAAAGCCGGAGAATGGGCGGTATCGACCGACTCCGACACGAAAAAACAGCAGATATGGATGTGTTTCGCGCCCGGAATAGTTAAGCGAATGGGAACTGTTGAGGATTTTGACTTTGAAATTCAAAGACTTATTCAGAGTTACCTTGACGGCATGGCTCAATCCGTGTCACAGGCTCAAAAATCAGCACAAACTGCGACAGAAAAAGCTAACTCGGCAAGCAGTTCTGCTTCTCAGGCTCAAAAATCAGCGCAAACTGCTTCGCAAAAAGCAAACGAGGTCGCGCAAGTTTCAGGAAAGATTGATACGGCGGTAAGTCAAGCAAACGCAGCTACAAAGGCTGCAAATGAAGCTGCACAAAGAGCAGAACAACAAGCCGGACTAGTCGAGCAGAAAGCAAACGGAAGAGGCATTACTTTTTCCGTGACAAGTGCCGGATTACTCAATGTAAGCAAGGAGGACTAATATGAGCGGAATAGACATTATATCAGACACAACAGGGCAAGCGATTGTTGAGAGTATTAAAGCCCTTGGTACAAAATTAAGCGAGGGAAGAGTTATTTATGGTGTTCACATTAATGGCGCGGACAGCAACCCAAAAACAAGAGTAAGATATCTAGCAGACGCAGTAGGCATGACTCCAGCAACCATGAATTTCGCGAGCGGAACTTTTGATTATGGTTCATGGGCGAATGCCTTTTTTATGCCAAAGCCATGTATGCTTAAAACGAATGGCCAAGTTGACTATTACCTCAACGAGAATGATTTGACTAAAAAAATAGATGGCAGTGCGTCAGATATAGCAAACATTGATTACGTTGGAAATGCTATGATGGAATGGGGCAATGGCACAGACATTATATGGTGGAAAATTGTACCCGACAAAGGCAATTCGAACAGTGCAAGCCTTTATATTGCTAACTATCAAGCTGATAAAGATTTTAAAAATCTGAATTTTATCGACATTAACGGCAACGAAAAAGCTCATTTTTATACACCAATTTATAACGGCTCGCTTGACAGTAACAATAAGCTACGCTCAATAAGTGGTCAAACAGTTATTAAATCAAAATCAGCCAGTCAAGAAATGACATATGCAAGAGCCAATGGCACAGGTTACGAAATCGAGCAATATGTTGACAGACTCTTGATTAATATTTTGCTTATCATCATGGGAAAATCTACTGATACGCAAGATGTATTCGGACGAGGCATGAGCGAAAATGCCGGTGATGAAAACTTATTGCTTAAGACCGGCACAATGAATGGCAAAGGCTTATTTTGGGGCGAAAATGCCGGAAAAGCCGGAGTTAAAATATTTGGAATGGAGAATTATTACGGCAATCAGTGGCGAAGAACAGTTGGACTTATCCTTGCTAATGGCATAGTGAAAATCAAGCTGTCTCCATCAACAAAGGATGGAAGCAAAGCAACTAACTATAACACTGATGGAACAGGATATATCGAGATACCTAATTCAACTCCTAGTGGTACAAGTGGCGGATATATCAAAGATATGTTATACACGGCATTAGGCATGTTTCCAACATCAATCACAGGCTCATCATCGACCTATTATCCTGATGGCTGTTGGTTTAATATTGCAATTATAGCCTTTGCTCTTTTCGGTGGCAGCCTGCACAACGGCCGCCGTTGCGGCACGTTTTGCGTGGCCTTGAACAACCTGGCTGGTGATGCGAGGTGGAACATCGGGGCTTCTCTTTCCTACAAATAACTTGCAACAGGGAAGAGGGAATTTCTGCCTAAGCAGAAAGGGAGAAACCGCGTTTCTCCTAAGAAAATTTGTAACTATAAACGTGTGTAGTTAATTTTATATAAGGGATTTAGTCTGCGCCTTTGCTCTTTTCGGTGGCAACCTGAACAACGGCCGCCATTGCGGCACGTTTTACGTGAACTTGAACAACAAGGCTGGTAATGCGAGGTGGAACATCGGGGCTTCTGTACCTATCATTCATGGGATAAAATGAATGCAGACTAAATTCCGTACCCCTTGGTAAAAATTAACTCGATGCAAGCTACTGCTAGTAGTAGGATATAGTCGAACGTGGTAGAGAGGATAGGAAGAGAATACGTATGAGAACATACAGAAATCTATATGCTGAATTTATTTCAGACGAAAATATAATACTTGCAATTAAGAATTTCTCTAAGGGTAAAAAGAGAAGAAACAAGGTTAGGAAAATTTTAGCAGACCTTGATACATACATACCCAAAATTAGAGAATATGCGATTAACTTCACACCTTTTGAGCATAAGCCCAAAGAAATATATGACGGAATATCACGAAAGAAACGTAAGATAGTAATACCGACAGTTATGGAGTCAATAGTACATCACATGATAGTGAATGCGCTTAAACCCATGTTTAGCAAGGGAATGTATGAGCACAGTTACGGCTCGGTTCCTAAGCGTGGCGGTGCGTATGGTAAGAAGTGCATATGCAAGTGGATAAAACAGGGTGGTAAAAATATTAAATATTGCTATAAGCTTGATGTGAAGCAATTTTACGCTAGTATTCCACAGGATAAATTAATCGAAAAGCTTAAATCTAAAATCAAAGATTTTAAATTCATGCAGATTGTTGAAAATGTTATACATTGCGTGCCTAATGGATTGCCACTTGGCTTTTATACCTCTGTATGGCTTGCAAACTGGTATTTGAGCGAGTTTGACCATGAAATCAAATCACTCGGCATTGAGCTGAAATATGCACGCTATGTTGACGATATGGCTATATTTTGTGCAAGCAAAAAGAAATTGCGTAAGGTAAAAGCCGTGATTGATAACAGTCTTGCGGAATTGGGCTTGACAGTCAAAGCAAACTGGCAGATATTTCGTTTTCATTATTTGCCCCAAAATCCATATGTTAGCAAGAATGAAAAGCCGGCAACATATGGTAGACCGCTTGATTTTATGGGGTATAAATTCTATAGGAATAGAACCACCTTAAGGAAAACAATCCTTAAGAAAATAAGAGCTAAGGCAGTTAGAATATGGCGAAAAACAAAGGTTACAATATTTGACTCAAAACAAATGGTTTCCGCTCTTGCGTGGATTAAAAATTGCGATATGTACGATTATTATAGGGAGCATATTAAACCGTTTATAGATTTTGGAAAATTAAAGCACAAAATTTCAACAGTAGACAGAAAGGCAAGGTGTATTGAATATGACAGAATACAAGCTCGTAGAAAGTATGCAATCGGACAAACCGCTTGACATTGACACAACATCTTCTCCGAATATCGTTTATCAGCGAAAAAACATTAAATCGGTTGAAGCAACAGGGAGTGAGGACGATTTTACTTACAAGCCTAAGCACTGGGAGTACGAGGAGCGCGAGCTGACACAGGAAGAATACTCGCAGTATCTTATTGCTATGGAACAGGCAAAAGAGATTAACGAGCACTCTGACGAGGAAGCGATAGACAACTACACAAGACAGTTGATGGATGAGGGGGTGCTTTAATATGAGAATATTAGTTGAAAGCCTTAAAAGGCTATATGAGAGTGACAGAGTAACCAAAGAAGAACTACTCGACAGGGTAGCAAGCGGTAAAATAACGCAAGAGGAATATGAGTATATTACTTCACAACTAGAATAAAAAAAGAGGGGGCTTTCCCCTCCCTCTGATTATTGCCCTATAAATACTCCGACATCATCTGCGAATGGATTGAAATTGTAATCCATTTCAATACTTTGCGCGTTTGTTGGAACTTCAAACGATATATCGACATTTCCAGTTCTGCCCGGCGAAAGCTCTAAAATCGAAGAGCTGTCAGTCAAATAAAGCTTGTTTTCGACTTGCACGTTATCAGCATATCCAGTTGCATTAGTATAAGAAAAACTAAATGTTTCATCACTATTATTTACCACTTGAAAGCTAAAAGTAACATATTTATATCCGCTTTTAGGCTTTTCGTAATCATAATTCGTATTTTCATAAAAATCAGTTAAAGCTACATTTATGTTGTCTTGATAAGTTATTCCCTCTCCGACACGAGCTTCAATCCTTTGATAATCTTGCGAGGAATTACCCTCTGTCTCGGCTTCTATTTCACTCTCAATTTGATTATTGGACTTCTTGTCACTTTTAGCGGTATCAGTACTTGAATGGTCTACAAAAATCAATCCTAAAGCAGAAAGAACACATATCACAATAGCAACAATCGAACCTACATGGCGCCTTGGAATTTGTTCTGAACTCTTAAGAGCTAAATCAATGATAGCAAGTATCAGTGCTGTTATGATACATATTACATCGAGAAAAAGCGGTGCGCATAGTATAAGCGGTAGGCAAAAGCAAATAGCTATTGTGCTTAATACAGAATCTTTCTTTTTAAACGGCTTATCTTGTATGTATAAATTTACATAATAGCTTGAAGTTTTGCGGTCAACGAGATAGTTACTCTCGATGTGTCTACAAACCATTTCCATATTGCCTTGATAATATTTATCTAAATCGCCAATATTAACATAATGATTGTTAATGCAGTATTCTCTATATCTTTTCATATAAAAAATCCCCTTTCTAGCTCTTTTATCCTATTTTATTCTTTTAGAAATCAATTGTCAATATTCGACACAATATTTATTTTTCCAATGCTAGACTAATGATGTTCTCAAATAAGAGAACTCTTCAAGTTTCGGTAGGGCGGTGGATTTTTCTGCCGTCCTAATATTGACGTTTAAGAACAAATGTTCTATAATTGATGTATCGGAGGTGGCATTGTATGGAATATAAGGATGAAATAATTAAAATGATTGAGGGCTTGGAAGATAAAGACCTGTTATTGTACTTGTACATATTTATTAAAGGAAAAATAGAGGCAGAGTAAAAACTCTGCCTTGTGGTTATATTTTCTTTTCCCAAACGTTACCGCACTTTGAACACACAAACTTTGTTTTGCCGTTCTTGCCTTTAATTCCGGTAGCAGTACCGACAACGGCACCGACAGGTCCGAAGAGACCACCTACTGTGTTGCCAACAAGCGCTTTACCGAATGAGAATTTTTTCTTGGTATCAACAGGTATGCCAACACCATCACAACCCCATTTAGGACATTTAACAGTTTTACTCATAATAAAATACCACCTTTCTTATTAATTTAATTTATTTTGAGTATTTTCATACATCATATCTATTAAATTCATAATATTTTCTTGCTCTTTATCCGACAATTTAGATAATTTCAACGCGTAGTCCTTGATTTTGCTATCCATTTTTGACAGAGCCAAGTCTTTTGTTGCCTCCTCGACAACTGAATGGTGCTCTTTTCCGGTAACTAAATAATCAAGTGAACAATCAAGACATTCTGCGATTTTTACCAACTTAAATAATTTTGGACTGCTTTTTCCCTTTTTCCAATCTGAAAAAGTACTTTTAGGAAAACCGCCATATTTAGCCACTTCTGAATCATTTAACCCTTTTGAGTCTCTTAATTTACAATATCTTTCGTACATAGAAAATCTCCTTTAAAAAAAGTTGTGATTTCTCAACATTTGGGGTTGACAAATAAGACTTCCTAATGTAGAATGGAAAAAGAAGTTAGGAAATCTCAACTCAATAAAAATAAAATTGAGAAAATAATATTATGTTTCTGGACAATTCATAGTATACACGATTTTCTAATTCTTATCAAGGCTTAGTTAGGATTTTTGAACTAAAAAAACAAAAGCTGTTAGTGTACTACCACCAACAGCCGTTGCCTTATTTTTTACACCACATACATTTTGCAGTCTTTCAACGCACTGTGTAGTACCAATGCTTCTTTAAATGTTCCGTCACTTATGCAGTTTAAGTTCAGCAGTTTAATTGCCATTAGCTGACGGATTGAGAGGAGTATCTAGCGTAGCACGGCATATTACCGGAAATGCCAGCCATGATTTTTTATCGAGCTTTACTGCCCAAAATGCGCTACACCGATTGCTACATTTTAAATGCGACCTCGCAAATATGGAACAGGCAAAATCAAAATTGCTTTCAAGGTTTTTACCTCCTAGCGTATTTTGCCTAATATGGCGCTTTTATTGTAACGGATTTCCTAACTATTGTCAAGAAAGGAGATGGGAAATTGAATAAGAAAAAACGACAGGCGAGTTTTAAAAAACTTGACACGCTCATAAAAGCTAGAAACGTTTCGTTTTACAAACTGTCGGAAGAGCTTGGAATGGCACGGAGTACTTTTTCGGATTGGAAGTCAGGAAAATCAATGCCAAAAACAGACAAGCTAATTAAGATTGCTAATTATTTTGGCGTAGAAGTTTCTTATTTTATCGAGTAGAAAGGAGAAAACATGAACGATTTACAAATTTTCAATAATGAAGAGTTTGGAGAAGTCCGAATGATAGAAATTGACGGAAAGCCATATTTTGTAGCAACAGATGTGGCAACCGCACTTGGGTATGCGTCACCGAGAGATGCAGTTTCTAGGCATTGCAAGGGAGTCGTGAAACGCGACACCCCTACATCTAGTGGAGTGCAGTCTATGTCATACATAAATGAGGGAGATTTATACCGACTTATTATGAAATCAAAATTGCCTAGTGCAGAGAGATTTGAGCGGTGGGTAATGGATGAGGTACTTCCGTCAATCAGAAAAACAGGCAGTTATGGTATGCCAAAGACAACAGGCGGTCAGATACAGCTTTTGGCGCAGGGCTATACAGAATTAGAGCAGAAAGTAAACGACATCAAAGATGATGTGAGCGAGCTTAAGGAAAATGTACCACTTTACAGTTGCGATATTGATGAGATACAACAGCACGTTAAGCGCAGAGTTGTAAATATTCTTGGTGGCAAGCAGAGCGAAGCATACAGGGATAACAGCATCAGACATAAGACATTTTCTGATATATGGACACAGTTAAAGCGTGAGTATGGTTGTGTATCTACTTATAAGAGTATCAAGAGAAAGTATATAGACGATGTGCATGAGTTCATTGATTGCTATGTCGTGCCTAAGTATCTTGATGAGCTTATTCAAGACGCAAACGCTCAACAGAGTTTTGCATAGTGAGGTGATTGTATGAGAAAAAGAACTTTGAAAGAGAAGTTTTACACCGGTTGTGGCTATTCGATTTTCGGAGCATTAGCATTTGCATTTTTCCTTGGATTATCGGTGGCATACGGAATTAAGACAGCGAGTATTATCGTTGGGGCAATCGTAACAGTATTTTGGCTGATACTAATTGCATTTTGTCTCATAGAGGAGGGCGAACCGCATGAGAAAAAGAAACCTGATATTGATGTTATCAATTTCAACGATTGGAATTATGACCTTAAAGCCAATGGCAACGAAAGCAGATAGTAAAGTTGAGCTGACAGCCGGTGTTACTTCCTATTTAAATAGCGTAATGCTAGGGAAGATTGAGCCGACAGTAGTTCAGAATGAGCCGGTTGTAGTTGAACAGACCTATGAAGAGCCAACGGTTCCAACTTGCCACAAGAAGTACAGTTGTAGCCGATTTAAGAAGCTAGGGCGAGTCCGATACGGCGATTACACTTATACGTGGTACTCACAGAGAGTGTTACCTGGAGGTGGACTTAATATTCCGGGCAGACATCTAAACGAGCATGGACTTGTGGTTGACGAAAACGAGTATGTAGTAATTGCAAGTGACGATTTACCACACGGAACTGTAGTTGATACTCCTGTTGGCATACAAGGGATTGTATATGACGAAGGGAGCGGAAATGGAAATCTTGACATCTACTGCGATTGGTAGCCAATTGAAACGTCAGAGTGCTAACGATTACCTACAAGAATTATATCGAGCTAAACGGCACAAAGACAAATCATTTGACTTTCAAGCGCTGTTGGACAAAGAAATGGAGAAGCTAAATGAGCAACAATGTAAGACGAATTAGGCTAGGCGATACACGATACAGATTGAAGCCATTAACAAGAGAGCAGAAGCTATTGCTCAACAAGGCTCATTACGTGGCGAGCGAGTGGCTTTTTGTATCGGAGTCGGACTCATACTTAAGAGTAGTGAAGAAATCAAGCCTACACGGAAATTTGATTCTAAAAACCATAAACAAATAGAAAGAGAGAAAACGCAATGAGAATTGTACATATTTTTGCGCAGAATTTTTGTAAATTCTACGGCAAAAACACACTAGACACAGATTTTTCGATGAAAACTGTGTTATCCGGTCAGAATGAAGTCGGCAAATCAACAGTTAAGAGAATTATTCTTGATGTGCTGAATTGTCACGATGAGAATGACAGAGAGATTACAGGCATAAGACCACATGATGAAAGTGGAGTCGAGATTGACGATGTTGACATTGTAAGAGCTGTTACCTTTGAGATTGACGGAAAAGCAAAGACTCTGAAAAAGGTTACAAGACAGAAACGCAACAAAAAAGGCGAGATTACAGGCAGTGTCACTGATTACTCAATCAATGATGTGCCGTATAAAATGGCTGACTATAATCAGTACATCAATGACAACATGGCAGAGCTTGGAGTATTACCATTTTGCTTAAATGCCATGACATTGCTTAACAAGTCACAGGCAGAGCAGAGATTAGCGCTTGCAAGCTATTTTGGTACACGTACTGATGAAGAAATCTGCGATATGTTTCCACAGTTTGCCGAACTTAAGCCAATGTTTGACGATGGGGATGTAGACCAGCTCAAAAAAGTATGTCGTAGCAAGCTAAACGGTACAGGCGGTAGGAATGGCTCAAAAGGACTTGTTAAGGAAAGAGACGAAATCTCAACAAGGATTGATACAATCCATTCCACCAATGAGTATACAGACCTTGCAGAGCTTGAATTGCAGAAGAAAACATATGAGCCACAGCTTAAGGAAATTGAAGATAAGCTATCCGACTATAACAAGATTTTAGAGGATAAGCAGAAAGCCACAGAGGACATTATGAACCTTAAATTTGAGCTTTCAGATATGGAGAGAAAAGCCAATGCTGACAATCAGAAAAAGCGCATGGAGCTACAGTTACAGATTGATGACTTCGACGCTTCAATCCGCAAAACAGAGTCAATGATAAGAGCTAAAAAGGCTAACATTAAAAACTTTGAAGGTACGGTTAGAATTTACACAGAGAACTTAGCAAAGGTACGTGCTGACTGGAAAAAAGCAAAGGCACTTTCCTTTGATGAAAGCAGTGTTAATTGTCCGATGTGCGGTCAGAGATTGCCGGAAGATACAATAGAGAGTTTGAGAACTGATTTTAGTGATAAAAAATTGAAGAAGCTTAAAGAACTTGAGGATAAGGGCAATTCATTATCAAGTGACAGCAAGGAATTCAAACAGGCTATTGAGGACAAGAAGAAAGAAATAGTTGACCTTGAAGCAGAACTTAAGGAGCTGACAGAAAAGCGTGATACTGTTGCTAACGAGTTTGAACGTGATAACATCGCTAAAGAGCTTGGAATGGTACCTACTGATATTGATATGACAAGCAACAGTGAGTATCAGGCGCTTAAAGCTAAAATCGAGGAAAAGGAGAAAGCTCTTGCAGATGAAAACGATACATCAGAACTTATCAGAAAACTCAAAAACGAGCGAAGCGAACTGTTAAGGCAAGTTTCATCGGTTGATACAAAGATTGAACTTGGTGTGGCAAATAACAAGCGTATAGACGATAGCATAGCTGACCTTGAAGATAAGAGAAAAGACCTAAATCAGGAGATAGCTGATTGGGAGAGAAAGCTTGACTTGCTGAAAGAGTTTACTCGAAAGAAGAACGAGCTTTTACAGGCTGATGTTAATAAGTACTTGGATTTTGCCACGGCAAAGCTGTTTAGACCGCTCTTAAATGGTGATACTGAGGAGTGCTGCGACTTTGTTTACAACGGCGAAGCATATGCAAGAAATCTCAATCATGGTGCGAGGGTGCTGACAGAAGTTGACATATGCCGAGCTTTTCAGAAAGTGGCAAACGTTAATTTTCCAATCATTATCGATGATACAGAGAGCGTTGACGATTGGAGAATACCACAGATTGATAACCAGCTAATCTTGTTGAAGCATACACAGGACAAAGAGCTTGTGATTGAGGCGGTGTGATATGAAGAATGATAGATATATTGTAGAACGAGAGTTTGAACACGTAGGATATAAATGTGTCGTTACATTCAATGTGATGGGACATAGGTGCGGATATGTAGGCATTCCCAAAAACCACCCTTTATATGGTAAAGAGTATTCGGACTATCTTGAAATTAAGAAAGCAGATGTCGGAGACCGAAAAATAAGCGGTATTTTTCCTTTGCTTGGAGCTTGTCTTGATAAAGACGAAAGAATACGAATTGAAGCATATTTTTCATGCCACGGCGGTATTACTTTTGCGGATGGTGGAGAAAATTCAAACTATCCAATAGAAAGTGATTTATGGTGGTTTGGATTTGACTGCGCACATTGCGATGACGCAAAAGAACTTGAACTCGCTTATGAGAGATTTCCTAATTACAGAGAGAGCCTTGCTATGCAGATTGAGAGTGAAGGCAGATTTCACATTGATGGCTTGATAATCCGTACAGAGGAATATGTAGCAGAAGAGTGCAAGAAGTTAGCAGAACAGTTGAAAGAGTTTGAAGAAAGCGAGGTATAGAAATGAGTATTAAGAAGAGAAATTATTATATGGGTGGCAAGAAACATACCGTAGAGCTTAAGTATGACGGATATATGTATACAGTCATATCTGACGGAGTTCTATTCAAGCAGACAGCCAATGAACTGTTTGCGGTTCAGGTATTCAATGAGATTTAGGAGGAATAATTATGGCGGAGAATACACAGATAGTTGAGTATGAATCAAATGGGGAAATGGTAAAAATTTCTCCAACAATGATAAAAAGATATCTTGTAAGCGGCGGCGGCAATGTATCTGACGGAGAAGTAATGATGTTTATGTCATTATGCAGATACCAGCACTTAAATCCGTTTTTGAGAGAAGCATACCTTATTAAGTATGGAAGCAACGACCCAGCCACAATAGTTACTGGAAAAGACGTTTTTACAAAGAGAGCCAATGCAGACCCACGATATAAGGGAAAGAAAGCAGGAATTATTGTAATTAAAAAGGACGGAGCTGTTGAAGAGCGAGAGGGAACAATGGTTTTACCTAACGAAACTATCGTAGGTGGCTGGGCGAAAATCTTTATAGACGGAAAAGAGGACGAGTATCAGTCGGTAGGTTTTGATGAGTATGCAGGAAGAAAAAAAGATGGTTCGCTTAATAGCCAATGGGCGAAAAAGCCAGCCACAATGATTAGAAAAGTAGCTGTTGTACAGGCTTTAAGAGAAGCGTTTCCAGATAGATTTCAAGGTTTATATGCACAAGAGGAATTTCAAAATGTATCAGATGTAAAACTTGATACAGAAAAGGTTGTTGCTGATGAAATCAAAGAAAACGCAAATAGTGTAGATTTTGATGAGGACAACATAATTGATGTAGAGCCGACCGACACAGCCGACAAGCAGTCAGAGGAGTTGCCGCCGTTCATGCAAAGTGAGGAGGGCTGATATGAGAGTAATTTCACAGGATGGAACAATGGATTTTCCGTATGAAATAAGCACGATTTTCATTTACCCAAGAATTGAAAATGCCGTAGCAATACAACCTGTTGGAGACAGTGAGGTTTCGATAATTGGTAGATACTCGAGTGAAGAAAAGGCAATTAAGGCTATGGAAATGCTGAGGGAGCATAATGAGGGTGTTGCCTTTCTTAAAACAATAATAAATACCGAAAAAGGTAATTTGTTCGTAAGTGGTTTGTCGAAAACTGATTTTAACAAACTGACGCAGAATTATTTTCAGTTCCCACAGGATGATGAAATCGAGGTGTGAGTATGCTAATCAATTCAAATAAAGAAAGTGTAACCGAGCATGTCAAATTCATAAGCTACACAGGTAAATATCCTAATTTATGCTGTGGAGATTTGACACTCGAAATTGACGGAGAAAAAGTAATATTCGGGAGTATGTATTGTAGCAGAATGAGTGAGCGCAAAGGCATATACCCTATATTTTGGCGCTCCGGCGGATATATTAGAAACTATGAAGCCTATAAAGGAGAATGGCAAATAGATGTATCTGAAATACCTGAAGAATACCGCAAGTATGCAAGCGAAATAGGCGAGGTATTTACTACTAATGTGCCTTATGGTTGTTGCGGAGGTTGCATATGAAACTTAAATGCTTAGGCTCATCGTCAGCCGGAAATTGCTATCTGCTAACTTCCGACAGTGGAGAAACACTTATCCTTGATTGTGGAATACCAATTAAGGAGATTAAGAAAGGCTTAGATTGGCATATAAGGGGGATAAGGGGCATGATAATAAGTCATGCCCACCTCTAGACCACAGCAAGTCATTAAACGATTTTAAGCCTATGGGAATACCAATTTATGCACCATATATACAATACGCACAACACGAGGGCATACATCGTTATCACACGATACCATTTAGCGGTTTTAAAGTTAAGGCATTTGACCTAACAACAATAGACGGAAATTGGACACATACAAACGCAAATGGCGAACCTTGCCCGATATATGGCTTTCTGATTACTCACAAGGAAATGGGAAGAATGCTTTACATTACTGACACAGAGTTAATTAAGTGGAGGTTTAGAGACATAAACCACATTCTCTTAGGTGTGAATTACGACAAGGATTTAATCGACAGAGACACAGGCAAAGCTAATCACGTATTCAGAGGTCATTTAAGTATTGATACAGCTTGTGATTTTGTTAAGGCAAATTATTCAGATAGCTTGCAGAACGTCATAATGTGCCATTTATCGAGTGAAAATGCTGATAGTGATAGTTTTATCGAGAAGATGAAAAAAGTTGCTTGTGGGGCAAATGTGCACGTTGCAGAGCCGGGCAAGGAATGGGTTTTAAGGAAAGGAGATGAATGTCCGTTTTGATTAGAGAAAACAGAGATAACTATTGGATGCTAAATTGGCTTGATAAATTTATGGAGGGGCATAAAGGCTTTATATGTGGCGGTTGTTTTAAAAATATTTTTAATCAAGAGAAAGCGAAAGACCTTGATATATTCTTTCAAAATGAGGGCGATAGAGAGGAAGCGGTTGATTATTTTGACAGCATGACAGCCGGATATACTGATGGAACAATGGAAGATACTGTATCGGAAGATGAAGCCGAATATAGGTTTTTGTATGAAAACGATAATGTAAAGGCTTATGTTCACAAAGAAACAGGGATAAGGCTTGAGTTAATCAGTAAAATCTATGGAACGGCAGAGCAGACTATAAGCCAATTTGATTTTTCAATCACTAAATTTGCCTACTACAAAGCAGAGGTTGAAGATGAAACAGGGGCAGAAGTAGAAGAAAAGCCATTTGAAAGTGATAGAAAGGCTGAAACTCATATTGAATACAGGGTTATATATAATGATAAGTTTTTTGAGCATTTACATCTTAAAAGGCTTGTCATTGATGATAAAATTCCATTTCCTATGAGTACATTTGAAAGAATGTTGAGATATGCAAAGTACGGATATTTCCCATGTAGAGAAACAAAGCTAAAGCTGATTAGGGCTTTAAATGAGTTAGATAACAGAGATATAGAAGTATCTGAAAGTCTTTATAAGGGTTGGGATTAAATCCTAGTGAGTGTCCGTTTTAGAAAGGAGAATTGAAATGAAGAAATCTGAACCAAAAATGATTTTAAATATATCTCTCAATAGCGAGGAAATTGAAGAAAAGGTCAAGATTGCTATGGACGAATATGCAGAGAAAGTTATTTATAAAAATCTTGATGAAGAAATTACAAAAATCGTTGACAGAAGAATTGAAAAACTTACGTCTGCTTCAAGCTGGAGTATTGACAGGAAAATACAGGGTGTTTCTTTTGAGCAGTTTGTGAAAGAAAGGACCGAAAAAACTATCGGCGATTTTGTAGAAAAGAATATCAAAGAAATCCTTGCCAAGAGATTTGCTGAAATTATGACAGATAGGAGTTTTGATAATGATTAAAGGCAGAAAGGAGCAGAAATGGAGAGATTGACAGAAAGCAATCCATCGTGGATAGATGATGAATTATGGGAAAGGGCTTGCGAACCAGACTGTGAAGAAATAGACGCAGTATATCGAAAATTAAAAGAATATGAGGACTTAGAGGAACAGGGCAGACTTATCAAGTTGCCTTGCAAAGTGGGAGATACAGTATGGGATAATGACTATGGCAGACCTTGTGCATATACAATAACAGCCTTTTCATTTGGTGAATGCGAAGAATACATTTGTGAACCTGTTACAAAAAAAGAAACTGTATTCTATTATGCAAACTCAAGCGGAAGTATCACAGGAAGTTTTGCAGAAAGTGAAATCGGCAAGTCGGTATTCTTGAACAAATCCGAAGCGGAAGCAAAACTGGAAGAATTGAGAGGTAATCAGAATGAAGTGTGATGAGTGCAACAATGCAAATATCTGCTTGGACCATATCGAATTTCCTAGCTTGGGTGGGTGTACGAGTGGAATGCCAGACCGCAAAGTAATCACCAATGCCGACAGGATAAGGAATATGTCGGATGAAGAGTTGGTTGAGCTTATTACAAAACTTAACAAAGAATGTCTTGCTGGTATTGTGGAATGCGATTGTAGCGCACATAAAACTTGCACAAATTGTAATGTGGAAGTTAGGAAATGGCTTCAATCAGAAGCGAAAGTAGAAGAAAGTGAGGAAAAGTAATGAATCGTGTAATTTTATGTGGAAGACTGACTAAAGACGCAGAAATAACTTATGCACAGGGAAACAACATGGCAGTAGCGAGATTTACTCTTGCAGTAGACAGAAGATTCAAACAGGAAGGACAGCCTACAGCGGATTTTATCAGATGTATTGCTTTTGGCAAAACGGCTGAATTTTTTGAGAGGTTCGGGCACAAGGGCACAAAATTCCTTATCGAGGGCAGAATTCAGACTGGCAGTTATACGAACAAAGATGGACAGAAAGTATACATAACCGATGTAGTGGTTGAGAATACCGAATTTGGCGAAAGTAAAAATTCAAGTGGCAGTGCAGAGCCACAGCCAAAACCCAATGATAGCTTTATGTCAATTCCTGATGGTATTGACGAGGAATTACCATTTAACTAAGAGTTGGTTGATTATAGGGCAGTCAATAACGGCTGTCCTAGAAAGGAAAAATAATGGATTATACAAATAAAATATTTGCAAATATTGCAAAGGATATGGCGGAGCAAAAAGATATTGCAGTTGTAAGAGCGTTTGTATTTCAGATTACAGAACTGCTACAGAAAAATCAATATCTCATTCGACGAGCTTGATTGCACCAAGCATGACCGAGAAGTTAGAAAACAGGCATACAGAGATTTTATCAAGGAATTTGAGGATAGAGTTAATTCAAAAGATATATCTGAAAAACTCTTTGAAACTGAATGCATATTATTGGAGCGTGATAAAAATGAGATTAATTGATGTTGACACACTAAAGAAAGATTTAGAATCGGTTACTTTAAGTAATGGAACTTTGCTCAATACAAATACAGTATTGCTATTACTGGATAAATATCCGACAGCTTTTGATGTGGATGCTGTTGTGGAACAGTTGAAAGAAACTAAGGCTTATATGCTATATGAGAATATGAACGCTGATGTTAAGTGGATTGATAAGGCAATCGAGATAGTAAAGGCAGGTGGTAACGCTTGAATTATCAGAACATAGCAAGAGCCAAGGCGATAGAACAGGAAAACAAAAAGCGACTATTGAAGCTGAATCCAAAACTGAATGACAAAAGCGGGATATACTTCTTGATTCGAGAAGATGAAAACGGATTTAAGTATGCGTATATCGGACAGGCGGTGCATACGCTTAGCAGATTGGCAAGCCACCTTGTAGGCTATGAACAGCATATAGACCTTAGTTTACGCAAGCATAAGCTGTATGACAAAGAGAAAAATCCTTGTGGCTGGCGAGTTGAATTTCTGAATTTCCCCGAAAGCCAGCTTGACGAAAAGGAGAAGTATTACATCAAGCTATATGCCAACAAGGGCTATCAGCTTAGAAATGTCAGTTTAGGCGGTCAAGGAGAAAATCGTGCTAGTGGTTCAATAGGCGAGAGAAAGGCGCCTAAAGGCTATATGCAAGGCATACAGCAAGGCAAAAAGGCGTTAGCAAGGGAGTTGTCCTCTATCGCTGAAAAACATCTTACAATCCGCTTAAAGCCGGAAAAAGAACATAATAAGGTATCGCAGAAGCAGTATGAGAAATTTATGGATTTATTGAAAGCGGGTGAGAACAATGAGCAGTAAGTTACACAAAATTCCGCATTTTAACACTTATGATGATATAAGAGCTGAAATGCAAAACGATTTACAGTACAGACTTGCGAATAGAACGGATGAAACATCTCTTGGTAGACCTTTATATTATCGAATAAATGTACAGTTGATATTAACACAGGAATGCCCCTATAACTGTCCGTTCTGTTTAGAGAGGAAGAACCCTATGCAAGGCGATAATAATTTTAAGGCGCAGATTGAGTCGTTAAAAAACATATTGTCGGAGCATCCCAACGCAAGGCTTACAATTACAGGCGGAGAGCCGGGGTTATATCCTAACCATGTTTCAGAAATCGTTGATACATACAGACAGCATAGTAATAATGTGTTTTGTTCAATCAATACTACTGGATATTCAAAGGAACTTAACGGATTAGCGCATATCAACTTATCATATAACGATTATGTGCATAAAAGCCCCAGTAATTTCCCTAATTGCACAGTCCAAACAGTAGTTGAAAATCCAACGATTGAGTATATTAAAGATTTTATGAAAATGGAAGCTGATAATTTTTCATTCAGATTTTTAAGCGGGCTTGAAAAGAAAGATTATCCTGTAAAAATATGGAATGATTTACAGAATGATGATGATATTGATATTCATACCTTTAGGATTGGTGATTTCTTTGTATATGCAACATTTGACTATATGGGAAAACATGCAAGATTGACATTAGGAGATATGTGGCAGCAGAGAAACAATGATTATAAAGATGGATACTCAAATATTATTATCCATCCCGATGGAACTATTGGGACTAATTGGAGATAAGAAAGTAGGCGATTCAGAATGAAGATTTTAACCAAGAAGAAATGTGAAGAAATTCTGAAAAGAATTACTGCAAATGAAATTATTCAGGTAGAGTACGGACTACACGATATGGAAGCAGAAACAAAGGCAACGGAAAATAGAGCAGAGATAGCTTTTATTGTCGGTGGCATTAAGGGAATGAACAAGGTACAAAACACATTAAGAAAACGGTATAACAATATAAACCACGAGGAAAAAGATTAAAATACATCAACCGAAACTTGAAGAAAATAGGAGATTAATTAAATGGCAGAACGTAGAATGTTCACAAAAAAAGTCACTGATGATGATAATTTCATGGCTTTATCATCAAGTGCGCAAGCCTTATATTTGCATTTATCTATGTCTGCTGATGATGACGGATTTTGCAATCAGGTATCAGTTTCCATGTTCAAAGCTCACGCAAGTGTGGCTGATTTACAGCAATTGTTGGAAAAAAGATACATTTATCAGTTTGATAATGGTGTGATTGTAATTAAGCATTGGCGCATGGCAAACGCTTTGAGAAAAGACCGGTATACACCAACGAATTTTAAGGAAGAATTGGCAAAATTAAAGATAAAATCCAATGGCGCATACACATTTTCTGATGATGGTTGCCGTGTGGTTGCCAATGGGTTGCCAGATGGTTGCCAAGTGGTTGCCACTTGTCTGCCACAGGATAGTATAGGTAAGGTAAGTATAGATAAGAATAGTATAGTTAAGGATAGTAAAGATAAGGATATAAAAGAAAAAGATATTGATAAATCAATATCTAAAAAGAAAACTGTCTACTACCCTGATGATGAAATGCTAGAGAGTGCTTTTCAGGAATATCTGACGATGAGAAAAAAAATAAAAAAGCCAATATGTACTGAAATGGCATTGCACCGAGCTATGAACACTATCGAGAGACTTTCAAAGGGTGATAATGATTTAGCCGTTAAAATTCTTAATCAGTCAGTAGACCATTGTTGGCAAGGGCTGTTTGCACTAAAGGACAACGAGCCACATTCAGCTAATAAAGGCACCATTGATTGGGACAATGTATGAGGTAGAGAAATGACAAGAGACGAGACAGTTAAAATCATTCGCATAATGTGTGATTGCTACCCCAATTACAAGCCGAGCAATTTATCAGAGACAGTAGATGTGTGGAATATGATGTTGGAAGAATACAGCTACAGTCAAATATCTATGGCACTGAAAACTTACGTGCATTCCGATACAAGCGGATTTGCACCGAGCATCGGACAGCTAATTAACAAACTGCATGAGGTTCAATCCCCACAGGAGCTTAACGAAATGGAAGCATGGTTCCTTGTTAGCAAGGCACTACGAAATGGCTATTATGGTGCAGTTGAGGAATTTAACAATCTACCACCACTCGTACAAAAGGCTGTCGGGAGTCCTGACAATCTCAGGAATTGGGCGCAGACGGACAGCGAAAGCATTGAAAACGTAGTGCAGTCAAACTTTATGAGAACCTACAGGACGGTTGTTAATCGAGCAAAGGAATATCAAAAAATGCCAAAGGATATACAGGCATTGATTGAAAACACCAATAGAAGCTCGTATTCGGCTCAAATCGGCTCTAAAAATCAACAGACGATAAAATTATCGCTTGAAGATAATAAAAGCCAAAATAAGCCGATTAAAGGTGTTCCAATGCCAAAAGAAATTAAGGAACGCATTAAGCAGATGAAAAGATAGGAGGTAAAGAGGTTTGTGCGCACAATTAAAGCTGGCTTTACTCCTAGCGAAAAATGATAAAAGACAAGTATTCAAGACAGAGATATGAAGAACGAAAAGCCAGTAACCTTTGCGTGCTTTGCGGAAAACCACTCGATAGAGAAGGTGTGGTGTGTACGGCATGTAACAGCAAACGCACAGCATATGGCCGAGAGCTTTATAAGAAATTACAGGCAGTTGGTGTTTGCCCTAGATGTGGCAAGAACTTGCTATATGGTGACGAAAAAAGCTGTGTTGAGTGTAGGGCAAAATCAGCCGAAACCATGTCAAAGATACGTGCTACTGATGTTGAAAAATACAATGAGCGACAAAAAGCATGGCGAAAAGCACGATACGAAAAAGACAAGAAAAATGGCATATGCACACGCTGTCGAAAAAGAAAAGCAGACCCAGGGCATACCACTTGCACATTTTGCCGGGAAACAATGAGAAGAGCACACGTTAAAATGCCTGAAAGAACCGGCAGATATGAACAAGGACTATGTTTTTTCTGCGACAATCCGGTGAAGCCCGGATATAAGGTCTGTGAAAAACACTATCAGAAGAACGTTAAAAATGCAACTTCTGAAAAGGCAAACATAGCACGACATAAATTAAAAGAGCTGGGACCACAATGGAAAATTTGAAAGATTTTTACGATTTTTACCGACCACTGCAAAGGAAATATGACCTGCAAATGATTTACAAAACAAATAGCAAGGAAGCAAAAATAACTATCCGGTGGCGGGATAAAGAGCTTGTAAAAGTCACAGAAGAAACTACCGAAGCCTGTTTTATCAGGGCAAAACGAGAACTTGAAGAAAGAATGAAGAAATATGAGCAGCAAACTGAAACCAAAGAAAAAACACAAAGAGCCGGATTTTACATGGACAAAATCAGAAAAAATTACGCTGAAAAGCAGTAATAACCGTAGAAAGCTCGTAAGGCGGTCTTTCACAGACTTTATGGACTTAGGCTACTATGTACTGTATTTACACCATGGATTTGGAAATAAGCGCATTGTAAGGCTTGAAAGAACTATAAATGAGTACCTTGAAAGGGCGCAGACCGAAAATGAAATGAAAACAGAAACGCTTGCTGAACTTTTGAAAGTCAGATACGGCATTGATGTACAGAAAGAGATTAATTTAATCCCAATGCAACAGTTGATTAGGATTTATCAGAGAAATAATCCACTTACGATAAACGACACACGACAGCTCTTAAATGACACGGCATACAGCTACATGGTTTTAGCATGTACGGCACTTAAGCTGATGTTTAAATTGTCGGTTAGGGAAATTAAAGAGTTTATCGCAGAATTTAGGGATTTAATTGACACGCTGTATAAATTTAATCAATTCGGTCTGACATTACCAAAGGTGGCACAATGCCTTGCTGATGAAGTTAATTACGTTGATGAAAGGTACATAAAGGTGATTGATTAATGACTTACGCATGGGATAACGACAGCACTCAAAATGCTCACATAAAGCAGATGAGAGATTTAAACACATGCTGGATTATGGGAAAGGAGCAAAGCATGGGACTAATTGATGTAGACACACTAAAGAAAGATTTAGAATCGGTTACTTTAAGCAATGGAACTTTAGTAAATACAAATACAGTATTGCATTTACTAGAAGAATATCCGACCGCCTTTGATGTGGACAAGGTTGTGGAGCAGTTGGAAAAGAAGATACAGACGCATGAGTGTTGTATAGAATATGAAAAGAAAAATGGAACGATAACAGAAGAATTTCAGCAAAGAAAAGCGGTTGAAGTGCTGAAAGATGCAATAGAGATTGTAAAGAGAGGCGGAAAGGAGCAGTAATGAATATTGATAAATTTATAGAACATGCGCAAGAATCAGCTAGAGAGCATCGTTATCATGCAGATTTCTTTGATATAAATAATCCTATGCGTGGCGCTTGCATTAAAAGCGCAGAAGATTGCGAACAGTTAGCTGAATGGCTTGAAAAATCCAAAGAGTATCAGCAGTTAGAGGAACAGGACAGACTTGTTAAGCTGCCTTGCAAATATGTGTATTACATTGTTGATATAAACAATCCTAAGTATGCAATGGTTACGAAAAGGCCTATAAGGGAGCTTGCGGTATATGAAATTGAGGACATTGACAAGGAAAATTGCAAGTATTTTTCCACAAAAGAAAAAGCCGAAGCAAAACTGAAAGAATTGAGAGGTGGGGAATGACAATTAGTGAGTTTTTCAAAGAGAAATATTCAGCAAGAAAAGATAAAGACAACATGTATGGTGTTGGCATGAGTGATGCCGAATTCCGGCACTTCATCATTGAGTATTTGTTACCGGACGGCTGGTGTGTCTCAGACCCACTTGGACAGTCACAAATCAATGAGATTGCCATTTATGAAATTCTTGAAAAACATTCTAAGAAATTCAGAAAAGAGCACAAGAAATATTTAAAAGAATTGAGAGGTGGAGAATAATGTGTAGTAGCAAACAAATAAAAGAGCTTGCGGAACGTAATGCTATTTACGAGTTTGAAAAGACAGTAAATATGTATGGCAAGGAGTATATAAGATACTATTATAACAAATTAGCTGAATTGAATGGCAGTATTAATAGCACTTGTAGCTGCCAGCACAACAGCAATTCAAGAGATAATGAGTCCTGTTGCAGATGCGATAGCAGAAAAGCGAAAATAAATAAGGCTAAAGTCGACAGCTTAGAAATAATCGCACGAACGCTAGACGATAAGCCTTATTATGAATTGAAGTACAGGCTGGTTGGCAAAAAGGATTATTCTATCGGATATAGTTCTTACGATTTAAAAACTGTATTAGGTTACATTGATACATATTTTGAAATTGTGGAAAGCGATAAGCAAACTCATGCCGACAGGATAAGAAATATGTCGGATGAAGAATTAGCGAGTGTACTATTTAGTGGTTGCATTGATTCTATGGATTTGGAAGAGTGCCCTTATGCTAGTGAAAGTGAACTCGATAACAATAAAATTAGAAAAATATGTAAAAAATGCACACTTGATTGGCTTCAATCAGAAGCGGAATAGGAGAGAATATGAAGTATATAAGTAATGCAAAATATGGAAAGCCGGTTGAAACAGGAACTTGCTACAGAAGTGAAAATGAAAAATTAAAAATATGCATTCACACAATTTACGGTTGCGGGGAAACGTTATATATGAATTGTCGAAAGCTATGTATTGTAGACAGGAAATTAAATAGTACATCTGTAATGAGTGCGATAAGCGAAGCTCAATCATTGGTGAAACAAGAGCTTGATTTACTTAGTAAGGAACTTAATACCATATTGAATAGTGAGATTGAAATATCAAGGTATTAGAATAGGAGAGAACATGGAAAATAGATATTTATCCAAGGCAAAAAGGCTTGATAACGGAGAATGGGTACAAGGATATTATGTAAAAGGTTTAGATGTGTATGACAAAGAAGTTCATCTAATATTTGAACCTAACACAATGTTTTATTCTAGCGGAGAGACAGACGGATGGTACAAAGTAGACCCGACCACTATTTGCCAATGTACAGGCTTGAAAGACAAGAATGGAAAGCTGATTTGGGAGAATGATATTGTTAGGTTTAAGCACGAAAAATTTGATTTTGATGACGGATTAGAATCTTTTGAAAGAACTTGTTTGCCAAACAAAAAAGAATACAAGTGAAATTATGTTGTTGAGTTTTGCAATACGCCTACACATTACGGATTGCGTTTTAGAAATGGTTCGATATGGTTTATGGTTCATAAAATGACAATCGTTATGCATGATACAGAAGTCATCGGAAACATCTTTGATAATGCCGAGTTATTAGAAAGTGAGGAATAATATGAGAATATTTAAAAGCGTAGACGAAAAGTTAAAAGAGATTGGATTCAACAAAATCTGTGAAGATAAGCATGGTGCTCAATATGAACGCTACAATATAAAGTACAATTATTGGCAGCGCGTTGACATTTGGCATAAAGCTTCAGGCCGTCATATTTTACAGTCGTATGACAGAGACTTGATGGACGAAAAGAAGATTGGAAACACTAATGTTGGCCTTACAGGATATGAAATGAAGCTTTTTCTTAAAAAAATGAAAAAGCTAGGACTTTACAGCAAAACTGCGGGAATCGAGGGATAGCATGGCAGAGAAGAATAACAAAGAACCAAGCCCATGTAGCGGTTGCAAATACGAAAAAAGTACAAACATAAAGGAACTTTTAGCTTTTTGCACACATTGTAAAAGAGCTTATTCTCACGAAGAGGATAGGGAAATTCACGAGGATAGGTATGAGGAGGATATAGCGTGACAGAGAGTGAAGCAATAAGAGAAAAAGAAAAATTCGCAATCGAAGTAAAGCAATTAATCCATCAAAAATGTGTTGAAATCAACCACTATGTCAGCGGTTGTGACAGTCCGTTTAGTTATTTGCAGATTGCAGATGTGCAAGAAAGTTTGAGGGAGATTGAAAACACTTTGAATATTAAGGCTAAGGAGTGATGAAGAATGACTGACATAACAACAGTAGTATACACTGCCCTCATAGTATTCGGCATAATCAGTCTGGCAGAGGTAGCGTTTACATGGTACGACATCTACGGACAAGATAAGACCGATGATGAGATACAAGAGCAGTGGTGTAGTGAAAATATTAAACATTAATTAATTTATCAGAAAGGAATAGGTTGTGCGCACATAAAACCGAGGTTTCCTTTTGGTGGATTTAAAATGATAGTACATTGTTTATTTGAACAGTCGGGCACATTCAAGAATGCTTTCAAAAAGTATGGAATTGAAGCCTACGACTATGATATTCAGAATGAATTTAACGAAACTGACTATGTTACTGACCTTTTTAAAGAGATAGAGGGGGGGGTATCAAGGCGAGCCGAGTTTGTTTGATAAGATAAGCCCTGATGATTTGATATTTGCGTTTTTTCCTTGCATAAGGTTTGAAAATCAGATAATGCTGTGGTTCAGAGGGCAGTCGGCAAGTCAGAAAAAATGGTCTTTAGAAGAAAAATGCGAATTTGATATGAATTTGCTTAAAGAAGTTTCGCTTATGTATGATTTGGTAAACAAAATGTTTATTATTTGCATGAGAAAAGGATTAAAGCTGGTAATGGAGAACCCTTATTCAGAAGAGCATTTTTTAAGGCGGTATTGGTGCTATTCTCCGGCAGTAATTGATAGAGACAGGAGAGATAGCGGAGATTACTTTAAAAAGCCTACGCAATATTGGTTTTTGAATTGTGAGCCACAGAACAATCTTATTTTTGAGCCAATTAGTTATAACGCTATCGAATGTAAGGACGCTATAAGAGCAATGACTAAAGAACATTATGTAAAAACAGGGGCAGACAATCGGAAAACAGCAAGGTCAATGATACACCCACAGTATGCAGATAGATTTATCAGACAGTATATTCTTGATGAAGAAATATGGAGAGATAGCAATGAAACACTACAAACCAATTAAATGTGTAGTCTGTAGCAAGACATTTACACCGACCGCAGCTAACCAAAATACGTGTTGCGAAGCGCACAGACAGCAGAGAGCTACGGAATTAAGAAAAATCAGAGAAAAGAAAAGACTCAAAAGAAAGCCTGTTAAGAAAAACAAACTTGCGGAAATCTGCGAGATTGCTAAGAGTAAGGGTATGAGCTACGGACAATACATGGCAGAACAATATAAAAAGGAAGTGATGATAAGATGAATAGCAGAACTATAAGTGATATAGAGCCATTTGAAAGACAATGTGTATACGAGGACAACAAGCCGTGCAACAGCTCATGCCGATACTCAAATACTTGTATACACAGTGCAAGCAAAACCGAAGAATAGGAGATAAGGTCTATGAAGTTTTCAAAACTGACTAGACCGGAACTTGAAGAAATTTTGAAAAATGCCAATTTCACCGATGAAGAAGCGGAAGTTTTTGAGTTGCTAGTTGCTGGCAAGAGCCTTGAAGAGATATCACAGAGACTATTAATCTCGAAAACGACCACTTCCCGGAGAGTGGCAGACATTAAAGAAAAGATAGAAAGGAGTCAGGCAATGATTAACAAAGTGCCAATATGGGAAAAAGTAACGCTGACGATTGATGAAGCTGCGGAATACAGTAACATCGGAGTGAATAAGCTCCGAGAAATAACAAACAACCCAAGGTGCCAATTTGTTATGTATGTCGGAAAGAGACGATTAATCAAGCGAAAAGAGTTTGAGAAGTATATCGCAGAGTCGATAGAGATATAATCAAATGTGGACTTATGTAGCCTTATGTGATATTATAATAAATTGCATAAGGCTTTTTCCATAAGTGAAAGGAGCGAAAATTTAATATGGGAAAGGACTTGAAAGGTAAAGAACTAGGCAGAGGCATTAGTCAGAGAAAAGACAAATACTATGTCGGCAGATACACGACAAGGAATGGAAAGCGAGTACAGAAATTATTTGCAAAACTACAAGAGTGTAAAAAGTGGCTTGCCGATGAGCAGTACACTGATGAGCATAGCAATCCCGACTTTCCGTCTGACATGTTGGTTGATGCATGGTTTGACTATTGGATAAGCGTTAAGAAGCGCACAGTAAGACCGAACACGCTAAGAAACTACACCGAGAGATACAATCGCAACATAAAGCCTGTTATCGGAAATAAGATACTGCGAGAGGTTAATACACTCCACTGTCAAAAGATAATGACTAATATGGCTGACGAGGATTACAGAACGGCAACGATATATCAGACGCGCATAGCGCTATACAACATGCTTGACTATGCATATCAAAGCGAGATTATCCCCAAAAATCCGTGCAACCGCATGGTGAAATCCGACATTGGCAAGGAGTCCTCAAAGAAAGAAGCATTGACGATTGAAAATCAGAAAAAATTCTGCGAAGCTATCAAAGGCACATCATATGAGTATCAATACAGATTTGCATTGCAGACTGGACTAAGGACAGGTGAGCTTGTGGGGCTTAAATGGGAAGATGTAGACTTCAAAGCCAAAACAATCAAAATCGTCAGGAGCTTAGAGTATAGACATTCAACAGGAGAGTGGAGAGAGGGGCCACCTAAGAGCAAATCGGGATACAGGACAATTCCACTAACCGATGAAGCTGTATCGCTATTGAAATTGCAGAAAGCCAAAAATGCTTCATTCAAATTTATTGACATCCAATGGAGAGATAGAGTGTTTTTGTGCAAGACCGGAGCACCTGTGAAAAACAGCACATATGATACCGGAATTTACAAAGCGTGTGACAGAGCGCAGATACCGAGATTTTCAATGCACGTATTGAGGCATACGTTCGCAACAAGATGTATTGAAGCCGGTATGACTCCGAAAACCTTGCAGACAATATTGGGGCACTCGAACATAGGCATCACAATGAACCTTTACGTTCACACGACAGACGAGCAAAAGAACTTAGAAATGGACAGAGTAGCAGAAGCACTCAAAGTAATATAAAATAATCAAAAATATAGTATATCCAATCAAATTGGTACAGAATTGGTACATAAATCAAAAATAGAAAGGCAAAAATCCCTTAAACAATGGGTTTTTGAGTAGGTAAAATCAAAAATGAAATTAGGCATCGT
>OGCQ01000473.1_pt1 | contig 66374 bp, 66 predicted proteins | sample 1570161 | NCBI WGS metagenome assembly OGCQ01 (sample SAMEA4384402, study PRJEB24528) | human gut metagenome | reverse complement strand
ATGAGCGGCATCATCGGCGGCGGCGGCCTCGGCAAGATCGCCATCGACTACGGCTACTATCGCTACAAGTACCTTGTGATGTTTGCAGCGGTCGTACTGCTCATCATTCTGGTGCAGATCTTCCAGTCCTTGGGCACGCACCTTGCGACCAAGAGCGACAAGCGCCTCAAGAAATAAGCGGATATTGCATCCTGCAAAGCGCCTCAACCGCACGGTTGAGGCGCTTTTTTGTCATTTTTCGCAATTTGACAGAAAAAAATGTGTCAATTTTTGAAAGCAAAATGCAGCAAAAATTGCAAAATCCCTTGTCATGTGGGAAAAGGGCTGTTATAATAAGAATAGAATGCAATGCAAGTCTTCGCGATTTGCATATTTTTTACGGAGAAATTGCGTGAACAGTTTTCAGGAATTGGTCCAGTCCATCGACTGGGGCTCGCTGACCGACGCGCTTTTGCGCGTGCTCGGCGTCTTTTTATGCTTGACGGTGCACGAGACCTGTCACGGTCTTGCAGCCTATGCCCTCGGCGATCCGACGGCCAAGCGCGAGCACCGCTTGAGCTTAAACCCGCTGCACCATATCGACTGGTTCGGCTTGGCTGCCATGCTGCTCGTCGGCTTCGGCTGGGCAAAGCCCGTGCCGGTCGACATGCGGTATTTCAAAAAGCCGAAGCAGGGTATGGCCATCACAGCGCTGGCGGGGCCGGTGTCGAATCTGCTGCTGGCGATGCTGCTCTTGCTCGGCGCGCGCATCACGATCGCGCACTATGTCGATACCGCGTTTTGCAGCGGCCTTTTGAATTTCCTTGCGATGACGGCGTACATGAGCGTTGGTCTGGGGCTTTTCAACCTCATCCCCATCTCGCCGCTCGACGGGTCGAAGGTGCTCTTCGCCTTTCTGCCCGACCGCGCGTACATGACGCTGATGCGGTATGAAAAATACGGCATGCTTGTTCTTTTTGTGCTCGTCTGGCTCGGCGTGGGAAACAATATCCTCAGCGAGGGCATCTACCGCGTGTACGAGCTTCTGGTCAACTGGATCGTATATTAATAAAGTGAGAGGAATGTCATGGACAATCCCGTTTTCAAGCTGGAGGGCGTGGTGCACGAGCGCAGCGCGGAGGCGCTGCAGGACTTTGAAGGGCCGCTCGACCTCATTCTCTTCCTGCTGTCGAAAAATAAAATAGAGATCCAGGACATTCCCATCGCGCTGATTCTGGATCAGTACCTTGCGTATCTCGAGCAGCGAAAGCAGCTCGATCTCGAGGTCGCGAGCGAATTCATCACGATGGCGGCACATTTAATGTACATCAAAACGCGCATGCTGCTTTCGCTTGAGGATGAGCAGGCGCAGAGCGAGATGGACGAGCTCATTGCCTCGCTCAAAGAGCGCCAGCAAAAGGACACGTACCTTCGCATCAAGACGCTGACCGAAACGCTCGGCCCGATGGGCGAGTTTGGCCGCAGCATCATGACGCGCCAGCCCGAGCCCATGCAGCGCGGCAAAATTTACGAGTACAGCCACGAAAAGGCTGACCTCGTGCTTGCCATGCAGACGATCATGGAGCGCGGGGAAAAGCTGGCCGCGCCACCGAGCGCGGCGCTGAGCGAGATCGTGCGCCGCGAGCCGTATCCCGTCAAGGGCAAGGCGGAGGAAATTCTGCACCGGCTCAAGGAGTTCGGCATGACGCGCTTCAAGCTGCTGTTCCGCGGCAGCCGCAGCCGCAGCGAGATCGTGGCGACGTTTATCGCCGTTTTGGAGCTCTGCCGCGAAAAGGTCATCCATCTGGCCGGTTCTGACACGGACTGCACCGTGGAGTGCGGGGACGACGCCCCCGACCGTATCAATCTGTAAAAAGCGAGGAACGCTATGTCTTTGGAATCTTTGGATCTGCGCGAGGTCGAGTCGGCCATCGAGGGCATTTTGTTCGCCAGCGGCGAACCGCTTCCCGTCGACCGCATCTGCCTTGCGCTCGATTTGGACCGTCCGACCGCGGAACAGGTATTGCAAAAGCTCGGCGATTACTACGCCTTTGAGCGCCGCGGTATCCGGCTCGTCCGCATGGAGGACAGCTATCAGCTCTGCTCGTCGCCGGACTATGCCGACGTCATCCGCAAGGCGTTTGAGATCCGCAAGACCGCCAAGCTCTCTCAGCCCGCGCTGGAGGTGCTGACGATCATCGCCTACTACCAGCCCACGACCCGCGCCTACATTGATCAGGTGCGCGGCGTGGACAGCTCGTACACCGTGGGCCTGCTGCTTGAGCGCGGGCTCATTGAGGAGTGCGGACGTTTGCAGGTGCCGGGACGGCCGAGGCTGTACCGCACGACGAAAAAGTTCCTGCGCGACTTCCACTTGGGTTCGCTCGAGGAGCTGCCGGAGATGCCGGGTCTTGAGGCCGACGGTCAGCTCCGCATGACGGAGGACGGCACGATCCTCGACCCCAGCGCCATGACGGAAAAAGAAGGCAGCGTTCCCGAAAACGGGGAACACTGACCGCGTAAAGCATAAAAACCGCGTGAAGCGTAAAAAGAGGGAGGTGGTCGATTGACTGCGCTGAAGGTAATTGGCATCATCCTGCTCATTTTTATTTTGATCGGCTTTCTGCGCGTGGGCGCGCTGATGCAGTTCGGCGATGAGCTGCGCGTGCAGCTTTCGGTCGGCCCGTTCCGCTTCACGCTGCTGCCAGCAAAGGAAAAGAAAGAAACGCCGAAAAAAAAGGCAAAGGAGAAGAAGCCAAAGTCAGAGGGAGAAGAGGCGAAGCAAAAGAAAAAGCCCTCGCTCCACAAGCCGACAAAAGAGGAGCTCAGGGACCTCATCACGACGGCGCTCTCGGCGCTCAAGGAGACAGCGAAACGCACCTGCAAGCGCCTTCGCATCGACCCGCTTGAAATTCTCATCGTCTTCGGCGGCACGGACCCCGCGGATATCGCGCAGACCTACGGCTATGCGAGCGCCGCGATGTGGGGTGTGATGCCGCACCTTGAAGACCTCTTCCATATCCCTGATCCCTCACTGCACCTGCGCATGGACTACAGCTCTGAAAAGACGCACGCAGAGGGTGCCGTTGGCCTGTCGCTTCGCATCCGCGACGGGCTGCACATCTCGCTTGCGCTGCTCATTCCGATGCTCAAATGGTACCTGCGCTATAAAAAGGCGCATAAAAACGACGCTCCCGCGGAAAAACCAACGGAGAGCACTCCGCAAAACAGTGAACACAGTGAAAAACTGACCGCATAAAAAGAAAGGATGAACCTCATGGAAAACATCGAAAAGAAGACCCCGCTCAACGATCTCATGGACACCACGATGGATAAGATCCGTGATATGGTCGATTCCAACACCATCATTGGCGAGCCGATCACGACGCCCGACGGCGTAACGGTCATCCCCGTTTCGCGCGTGAGCTTCGGCTTCGGCGCGGGCGGCGGCGACTACGGCAAGACCGACACCGCACACTTCGGCGGCGGCGCAGGTGCGGGCGTCAAGGTCGACCCCGTCGCGTTCCTCGTCGTCAAGGACGGTCTGACGCGCGTGATGCCCGTGGCCATCCCTGCGGCGGCAACGGTCGACCGCGTGCTTGATCTTGTGCCGGAAGTGCTCGACCGCGTGCAGAATTTCGTGGACAAGAAGAGAGAAGAGAAAGATATCTACTAATTCCGGGCATAATAGGGGCATTCCGAATGAAGGAGTGATCCCATGCCGCGTTTTGCCCGATGCGTATTTGCCATTTTCCTTGCCGTTTCCTGCCTGTCAAGCAGTTTGACCTGTCAGGCTGCCGCGCCTGAAACTGCCGCCGCCGCGTTCATTTTGATGGAGGCGGGCAGCGGGCGGGTGCTGGCGTCGCGCAATGAAACGCAGGAGCGCAGCATCGCGAGTACGACGAAGATCATGACCTGCTTGGTCGCGCTGGAGCACAGCGAACTCACGGAGCAGGTCACGGTCAAACGTGAGCACTTGCGCGAGGGCTCGTCGATGTACCTTTTCGAGGGCGAAACGCTTACGATGGAGGAACTTCTCTACGGTCTGATGCTGCCGTCCGGCAACGACGCGGCGGAGTGCATCGCCGCCCACTGCGGCGGGAACGGCGGCAGCGCGCAGTTTGTCCGATGGATGAACGAAAAGGCGAAAGCCCTCGGCATGGAGCACACGTCATTTGCCAACCCGAGCGGTCTCGACGAAATGGGGCACAGCTCCTGTGCCCTCGATATGGCGCGCCTTGCGGCCTACGCCATGCAGAATCCGACGTTCGCGCGCATCGTCTCGACGCGCACGGCGAGCGTCGGCACGCGCACGATGACGAACCACAATAAGCTGCTCGCGTCGTACTCCGGCTGCGTCGGTCTCAAGACCGGCTACACCGGCGACGCAGGGCGCACACTCGTCACCTGTGCCGAGCGCGGCGGGATGCGCATGATCGCCGTCACGCTGCACGACGGCAGCGATTGGGCGGATCACGCGGCACTCTACGACTACGGCTTTTCGGCGTATGCGCTCTCAAGCGGTGCGAAAAAAGGCGAGGCCTACGGCAGCGTAAGCGTCGACGGGCAGAGTGTGTCCGCCGTGGCGGCGGAGAGCTTCCGCTATCCCACCGCGGAAAATGAAGCATTGAGCGTGTGCGCCGAGCTGCCGCAAACCGTCTCCGCCCCCGTGCGGAAGGGACAAACGTTCGGCACGCTCGTCATCTCCTGCGGCGAGACTGAGGTCGGAAGAGTTGACCTTGTCAGCGCGTGCAGCGTACAGGCGCGGGAAACAAAGAGCGAAACAAGCAAAAATAAGTCGCTGGCGGAAAAGCTCTGGCAATTTCTGTCGGCAAAGTAAAGGAGGGATCGACCTGGCCGAAGCAAGAATTCAAAAGCTCATCGCCGAATCGGGGCTCTGCTCCCGTCGCACCGCCGAGCAGTGTATCGCCGCGGGACGCGTGCACGTGAACGGCAAAACTGCGCTTCTCGGGCAGAAGGCCGACCCCGAAGTCGACGAAATTACCGTCGACGGCAGGCCGCTCACACAGGAGGGGCAGAAGCGCTACCTGATGCTCAACAAGCCGCGCGGCTATGTCTGCACGCTCTCTGACGAAAAAGGGCGAAAGACCGTCGCCGAGCTCGTCAGAGACTGCGGCGCGCGCGTCTATCCCGTCGGGCGGCTCGACCTCGACTCCGAGGGACTGCTGCTTTTGACGAACGACGGCGAATGGATGCAGCATCTTCTGCACCCGCGCTACGAGGTCAACAAGGTCTACGAGGTCAGCGTCGCGGGCGAGGTCAGGGGAGCGGCAGAAGCGCTCGCTTCCATGACACAGCTCGACGGCGAGCCCATCCGGCCCGCGCAGGTGCGCGTGCTGCGGCAGGGGAGGGACACCGCCGTTCTCTCCATCACCATCCATGAAGGAAAAAACCGGCAGATCCGGCGCATGTGCGCCGCCGCCGGATTACACGTCAAGCGCCTAAAGCGCGTGCAGGAGCACGCGCTCAAACTCGGGGCTCTTCCCGTCGGCGCGTGGCGCGATCTTACGGAGCAGGAGCTCCAAGCAACAAAATCAAAGTAACAGAGGACGATCTTATGACGAAGAATATCTTACATAATATCGAAAAGAACATGAGCAGCTTTTCCAAGGGGCAGAAGCTCATCGCCCGCTTCATTCTGGAAAACTACGACAAGGCCGCGTTTATGACGGCCAGCAAGCTCGGCAAGACCGTGCAGGTCAGCGAGTCGACCGTCGTGCGCTTTGCCACCCAGCTCGGCTACGAGGGGTATCCGAGCATGCAGCGTGCATTGCAGGAGATGATTCGCGGCAAGCTCACGAGCATCCAGCGCATTCAGGCGTCGGACGGCGAGCTCGCAGGGTCCGATCTGATGACGAACGTCCTGCAGCGCGACATGGAGAAGATCCGCATGGCCATCGACCAGACCGACGGCGCGGAATTTGAGCGCGTGGTCGACACGATCATCGGCGCGCGCCGCATCTACATCGTGGGCTTCCGTTCGTCCTCGTTTCTGGCAGGGTACTTAAACTTCTACTTCCGCCTGATCTTCGACAACGTCACTCTGGTCAACGGCGGCGCGGCCGGCTCGTTCGACCAGCTCTTCCGCGTCTCCAAAGGCGATGTGGTCATCGGTATCTGCTTCCCGCGCTACAGTGAGCTTGCGCTCAAGACCATCCAGTTTGCGCGCGACCGCGGCGCGACGATCGTCGGCGTGACGGACAGCGAGATGTCGCCCATCAACCAGATGTCCAGCAATTCGCTGCTCGTGCGCAGCGAGATGATCTCGTTCGTCGACTCGCTGGCGGCGCCCATGAGCATGCTCAACGCACTCATTCTGGCCGTGGCCAACAAGAAGGGCGCAGACATCTCCGCGACGTTCTCCGAACTCGAGCACATCTGGGAGCGCTTCGACATTTTCGGCAAGATCGAAGATGAATAAGGCGATCGTTGTCATCGGCGGCGGCGCGGGCGGCATGATGGCCGCGATCTGCGCCGCGCGCAAGGGTGCGCACGTGACGCTGCTCGATCCAAACGAGCGCCTCGGCAAAAAGGTGAACATCACCGGCAAGGGCCGCTGCAACGTGACGAACGACAGCACTTGCGAAGAGCTGCTCGCCCACGTGCCGCAGAACCCGCGGTTTTTATACTCCGTGTTTTCCCGCTTCGACGGGCACGACGCCATCGATTTTTTCGAGGGGCTCGGTGTGCCGCTCAAGGTCGAGCGCGGCAAGCGCGTGTTTCCCGTGTCCGACCGGTCATTCGACATCACAGCGGCGCTTGAGCGCGAGCTCAAGCGTCTGCACGTCAAGCTCGTGCGCGACCGCGCGCTCGGTATTTCGGTCGAAGACGGCCATGTCGCCGCCGTCAAGGGCGAAAAAGGGGACTACACCGCCTCTGCCGTCATTCTGGCGACGGGCGGGCTGTCCTATCCCGCGACGGGCTCGACGGGCGACGGCTTCCGCATGGCGGAAGCGCTCGGCCACACAGTCACGCCGCTGCGCGGCTCGCTCGTGCCGCTTGAGGCGCGCGAATGCGCGGTGCTGCAAGGGCTGAGCCTGCGCAACGTTGCGCTGACGGTATACGAAAACAACAAAAAGATTCACTCGGATTTCGGCGAAATGCTGTTCACGCACTTCGGCGTGAGCGGGCCGCTCATCCTGTCGGCCAGCGCGCACATGCGGCATTTCGACAAAAAGCAGTACCGACTGGAGATCGACCTCAAGCCCGCGCTCGACGAGCAAATGCTCGACAAGCGCCTGCTGTCGGATTTTGAAAAGCACGCAAACAGCGACTACTGCAACGTGCTCGGCGCGCTTCTGCCGCAGAAGATGATCGACGAATTCATCGACCGCTCGGGCATCCCTCCGCACGAAAAGGTGCACGATATCACGCGCGCCCAGCGCGAGACCATCCGCACGCTCTTAAAGCGCTGGACGGTCAATGTCAGCGCGCCGATGCCGGTCGAAAATGCGATCATCACCTCCGGCGGCGTCAAGGCGGGGGAGATCGACCCGAAGACCATGGCGTCGAAAAAGATCGGCGGCCTGTACTTTGCCGGCGAGATCATCGACGTAGACGCCTACACGGGCGGCTACAATCTGCAAATCGCCTGGGCGACCGGCAAGGCCGCGGGCGAGGCTGCCGCGGACGCACTGCTGACGCAGTAAGCACATATTTATTGTAAGAGGGAAGAATCAAACAGATGAAAAAGCATTTTTCCATTGCCATTGACGGCCCCGGCGGCGCGGGCAAGAGTACGCTCGCCAAGGCCGTCGCCAAGAAATTGAACATTCTGCATGTCGACACGGGCGCGATCTACCGCACCATCGGCTACGCGGCGTTTTCCCGCGGACTGGACGCCAAGGACGAATCCCAGATCGCGCCGCTGCTGAAAGAAATTCAGATCGACATGGCATTTGACGAGACAGGCGGGCAGAAGATGCTGCTTGACGGTAAAGATGTCAGCACCGAAATTCGCCTGCCGGAAATTTCGATGTACGCCTCGAACGTCTCGGCGCTGCCGTGCGTGCGCGCATACCTTCTTGAGATGCAGCGCGACATCGCGCGCAAGAGAAGCGTCATCATGGACGGGCGCGACATTGGCACGGTCGTTCTGCCGGATGCCGACCTCAAAATTTACCTGACGGCATCGGCCGAGGAGCGCGCGCGCCGCCGCTGCCTCGAGCTCTCCGAGCGCGGCACGCCCAAAGCGTATGAAGAGGTGCTGCGCGAGATCAACGAGCGCGACTATCAGGACATGCACCGCGACATCGCCCCGCTGCGCGAGGTGGCGGACGCCGTGCACTTCGACACGTCGAAGCTCAGCTTTGAAGAGAGCGAGCGGGCGCTGCTGAATCTCATTCAGGAGAAATTGAAATGATGCACCGTATCTTTTTTGCGTTTATCTGGATCATCGGTCGGGTGCTGCTGTGGATCTACCGCGTGGACGTCAAGGGGCTTGAAAATCTTCCGAAGCACAGTGTCCTGCTGTGCCCGAACCATTCAACGGACTTAGACCCCGTGCTCATCGGCCTGTGCCTGCCGCTCGACTACCATCTGCACTTTATGGCCAAGGCCGAGCTCTTCGACAACCGCGCGCTCGCGTGGCTCATCCGCACGCTCGGCGCATTTTCCGTCCAGCGCGACGGCAAGGATATCCAGTCCATCAAGACCGCGATGCAGGTGCTCCACAAGGGTGAGAATCTTCTGATCTTCCCCGAGGGGACGACGATCCGGGGCGGCGTCGGCTATCACGACGGACTCCCCGCGCACGCGCACGCGGGCATCGCGATGATCGGCGTGCGCACGGGTGCGACGCTCGTGCCGGTGTTCTGCGACGGGCAGAAAAAGCCCTTCCATAAAACGCGCATCATCTTCGGCGAGCCGTATGTGCCCGAGGTCACGGGCCGCCGCGGCACGTCCGAAGAATTGCAGGCCATCGCCGACGAAATGCTGCGTCAGGCCTACGCGCTCGGCGGCCAGCAGGTGGGAGGCGCGCCGCTGTGAAGGTCATCTTAGCTGAGACCGCGGGCTTCTGCTATGGCGTGGAGCGCGCGGTCAACCTTGCGCGCGAAACGGCAAAAGCACGCGGCGGCGCGATGCTCGGCAGCATCGTACACAACGCGGGCGTCGTGCGCGAGATCGAAGACCTTGGCATGCGCCTCATCACGTCGCCCGACCAGGCAAAGGCGGGGGAGACCGTGCTCATCCGCGCCCACGGCGAGTCGAGAGCGACACTTGATGCGCTGCGAGAGCGCGGGGCAGAGGTCGTGAGCGCCGTGTGCCCGCATGTCGAGCGCATCCGAAAGCTTGCACAGGAGGCAGAGCACGAGGGACGCCGCGTCATCCTGATCGGTGAGCGCCATCATCCCGAGGTGCAGGGCATCGCAGGATGGTGCAGCGACCCGCTGATTTTTGAAAATGTGCAGGAAGTGCAAAAATACTTGCAGGAACACCCCGATTTTGCCCATTTACCCAGTATCATGCTGGCGCAAACGACCTGCATTCGTGCGCTTTGGGAAAGTTGCGTGAAATTTCTAAAAAAACAGTGTACAAATCTGAAAATCAATGATACAATATGCAATGCTACGCAGAAACGTCAAACTGAGGCAGCAGAACTTTCCGCCAAGGTAGACGCGATGGTGGTTGTGGGCGACCGAAGAAGCGCCAACACAAGGCATTTGACCGAGATTTGCAGAGAGAACTGCGGAAAAGTCCTCCAGATCGAATCCGCAGACGAGCTCTCACCGGAATTCTTTTCCGGATGCCGTGTGGCGGGACTGACAGCCGGCGCATCTACTCCTGCGAGTATCATTATGGAGGTATTAACAACAATGACGGAAGAAAACATCAACACCACTGCCCCTGAAACCAGCGAATCCTTTGAAGAACTGCTTGAAAAATCTTTCAAGACTCTAAATACAGGAGATAAGGTGACCGGTATCGTGACCGCCATCGGCACGACCGAGATCCAGGTCGACGTCGGCTGCAAGCAGGCAGGCTATATCCCTGTTTCTGAGCTGAGCAGCGACCCCGACGTCAAGCCCGAGGACGTCGTCAAGGTCGGCGACGAGATCGAGGCCTACGTTGTCCGCGTCAACGACGTGGAAGGCTACGCCACCCTCTCCAAGAAGCGTCTCGACGCTGTCAAGCTCTGGGAAGACATTGAGACCGCCGTTGAGGACAAGACCGTTCTCGAAGGCACCGTGACCGAAGTGAACAAGGGCGGCATCGTCGTTTCTGTCAAGGGCGTGCGCGTGTTCGTGCCCGCTTCTCAGAGCGGCATGCCCAAGGACTCCGACCTTGGCCAGATGGTCAAGCAGAAGGTCAAGCTCCGCGTGACCGAGGTCAACCGTGCCCGCCGCCGCGTCGTCGGCTCCATCAAGTCCGTGCTGAACGAGGAGCGTCAGGCTGCTCAGGCCGCCATCTGGGAAGGCATCGAGGTCGGCAAGCACTATGACGGCGTTGTCAAGTCCATGACCTCTTACGGCGTGTTCGTCGACATCGGCGGCGTGGACGGCATGGTTCACATCTCCGAGCTGAGCTGGAGCCGCATCAAGAACCCCGCCGAGGTCGTCTCCATCGGCGATCACCTCGACGTGTATGTCATCTCCTTCGACCCCGAGAAGCGCAAGATTTCCCTCGGCGTCAAGGATCGCACCCAGAACCCCTGGGATGTGTTCATGAACACCTACAAGGTCGGCGACGTTGCCAACGTCCGCATCGTCAAGCTGATGACCTTCGGCGCGTTCGCTGAGGTCGTTCCCGGCGTGGACGGCCTGATCCATATCTCCCAGATCGCTGACCGCCGCATCGACAAGCCCTCCGACGTCCTGTCCGAAGGCCAGATGGTCGACGCGAAGATCACCGCCATCGACGAGGAGAAGAAGAAGATCTCCCTCAGCATCCGCGCGCTGCTCAGCGGCGAGGAAGAGGCTCCTGTCGAGGAGTAATTTTCCCGAACTGAAAAGAGACAGGCTCCGGCCTGTCTCTTTTTTACGTTCTTTTTTACGCTGACACGTAAGAAAGACTTTGCAAACGGCGATCGGTATGCTATAATTGTTAAAGTTTCGACATAGTTCCGAAATGATAATCAAATTCACATACATACAGGAGGAATTATCCATGGATTACGCAGCGCTTTATCAGAAGAAGCTGACCTCTGCCGCGGAAGCCGTCAAGGTCGTCAAGAGCGGCGACTGGGTCGACTACGGCTGGTGCACCAACCATCCCTACACGCTCGACAAGGCTCTGGCCGCACGCCAGAATGAGCTCAAGGACGTCAAGGTCCGCGGCGGCGTGACGATGTGGATGCCCGAGATCTGCAAGGCCGAGGACGCCGGTGAGCACTTCACCTGGAACTCCTGGCATTGCAGCGGCATCGACCGCAAGATTATCTCCAAGGGCATGGGCTATTTCATTCCCATGCGCTACAGCGAGCTGCCGCGCTTCTACCGCGACGGCAACGCCACAGTCGATGTTGCGATGATCCAGGTCACGCCGATGGATAAGCATGGCAACTTCAGCTACGCGCTCGCGTGCTCTCACTTAGCCGACATGCTGGATGCCGCCAAGACTGTCATCGTCGAGGTCAACGAGAACCTGCCGTGGGTTTACGGCCTCACCGGCTGCGAGATCAACATCAAGGACGTCGACATGGTTGTGGAAGGGGAGAATCCTCCCGTTGCGCAGCTCGGCGCGGGCGGCGCCCCCACCGCGGTCGACACCGCGGTCGCCAACCTTGTCGTGCCTGAGATCCCGAATGGCGCGTGCCTCCAGCTCGGCATCGGCGGCATGCCCAACACCATCGGCTCGATGATCGCGCAGTCTGACCTCAAGGACCTGTCCGTTCACACCGAAATGTATGTCGACGGCTTTGTCGACATGGCCCTCGCCGGCAAGATCACCGGCAAGCACAAGCAGCTCGACAAGGGCCGTCAGGTTTTTGCCTTCGCCGCCGGCACGCAGAAGCTCTATGACTACATGGATCGCAATCCCGAGGTCATGGGTGCGCCGGTCGACTATACGAACGACGTGTTTGTCATCTCCCAGATCGACAACTTCATCTCCATCAACAACGCCATCGACTGCGATCTGTTCGGTCAGGTGAATGCCGAGTCCGCGGGCATCAAGCACATCTCCGGCACGGGCGGCCAGCTCGACTTTGCGATGGGCGCGTACCTCTCCAAGGGCGGCAAGAGCTTCATCTGCATGTCCTCGACCGTCACGGGCAAGGACGGCACGGTCAAGAGCCGCATCGTTCCCACGCTGACGCCGGGCTCCATCTGCACCGACCCGCGCTCCTGCACGCACTACATCGTCACCGAGTACGGCATGGTCAACCTCAAGGGCCTTTCGACCTGGCAGCGTGCCGAGGCGCTCATCGGCATCGCGCATCCCGACTTCCGCGAGCAGCTCATCGCCGACGCGGAGAAGATGCACATCTGGCGCCGCAGCAATAAGTAAGCAATCAATCGTTCTTCCGTCACGTGGGCTTTCCTGAAAAGGGGAGCCCACATTTTTTCGAAAATCCACCTCGTTTCCATTTTTATGCGATATTTCATCAAAAATCGCTTGAAAATGATGGCAAAGTACGTTATACTATGTATGGGAAATTGTTTCCTCTTGTATGTTTGTGTTGTTTTCCTTTTCCATCGCACGGAAAACCGGGGCGAATGCCGGATTGGCATTCTGCCTGAAGGGAGGTGGGCATAGAATGTTTCAAGTGGGAGATAAGGTCGTGCACCCGATGCACGGCGCCGGTGTGATCGACAGCATTGTCCGCGAAAAGATCAGCGGCAAAGCAATGGATTTTTACGTCTTCAAAATGCCCATTTCCGGGCTAACGCTCAAGATCCCGACCGAGAATTCCACGGCCATCGGCATCCGCGCCATCAAGACGAGAAGCGAGATCGAAGAGGTCATCGCGCGCGTTCCCAAGCTCGGCGTCGACATGACGGCGAACTGGAACCACCGCTACCGCGAGAATATGGATCGCCTGAAAAGCGGCGATCTCGACGAGGTCAGCGCCGTCATCAAGGCGCTGATGCATCGCGACAGCACGCGCGGACTATCCAACGGCGAGCGCAAGATGCTGCACATTGCCAAGCAGATCCTCGTATCAGAGATCGTCCTGGCAGAAGACGTGGAGTATCCCGAGGCTGAGGGGCGCGTCAACGCCGCGATGCTGTTAAAGGAGAGCGATTGAGTCCATGAGCCTGCTGCAAAAGATGTTCGGCAAGCGCCAAAAGCGCACTCACCCGTACTGCGCCGCGCTGATTGCGGCCGCCGGAAGCTCCACGCGCTACGGCGGGGAGAACAAGCTGTTGCAAACCCTTGACGGCATCCCTGTCCTTGTGCGCACACTGCTCACGATCGACCGCGTGGAGGGCATCGACGAGATCGTCATCGCCGCGCGGGAGGACGAGCTGCTGCCTTATGCTGAGCTCTGCAAGACCTTTGGCCTCAGAAAACCCGTAAAGGTCATCGTCGGCGGCGCAACGCGGACAGAGTCCGTGCTGCGCGCGGCGCTCGAGGCCTCGCCCGAGACGGAATTTTTCGCCGTGCAGGACGGTGCGCGTCCGCTCGTCACCGTCGAGCTCATCGACGAAGTGCTCGACGCGGCAAGAGTTTATCTCGCCGCCGCGCCCGCCGTTCCGGTGCGCGACACCATCAAGGTCGCGCACGACGGCATCGTCGAGCGCACGCCCGATCGCAGCGCGCTCTTCGCCGTGCAGACGCCGCAGGTCTTCGCCGCCGACCTTTTGAAGGCGGCTCTCCAGTCCGCGATTGCGGACGGCGCGACTATTACGGACGATTGCTCCGCTGTGGAGCGGCTGGGCAAGGAAGTCCACTTGACAGAGGGCAGCGAGGAAAACATCAAGATCACCACGCCGGTCGACCTTGCGATCGCAGAAGCAATTTTACAGCGCAGAGGGGAATGAACCTTTCCCCTCTGCCTTTTCTTGAAGAAAGGACCCATACCATGACGAATTTACGCATCGGGCACGGCTACGACGTGCACCGCCTGACCGAGGGCCGCGCACTGATTTTAGGCGGCGTGACGATCCCCTACGAAAAGGGTCTGCTCGGCCATTCGGACGCTGACGTACTGACCCACGCCGTGATGGACGCGCTGCTCGGCGCGGCGGCGCTCGGCGATATCGGCAAGCTCTTTCCCGATTCCGCCGACGAGTTTGCTGGCATCTCGAGCTTAGAGCTGCTGCGGCGGGTGAAGCTGCACCTCTCAGCCGCGGGGTACGACGTCGTCAACATTGACGCGACGATTTTGGCGCAGGCACCTAAACTCGCACCGTACCGCGAGCAGATGCGCGCGAACATCGCGCGCGAGCTCCAGATTGATGTCTTGCGCGTGAGCGTGAAAGCCACGACCGAGGAACACCTCGGCTTCACCGGCAGCGGCGAGGGGATGGCCGCCCACGCTATCGCGCTCCTGGAGCGCGCGGACAACTGAATCAAAACCGCTTCGGACGGACGCTTTTTCTGAGCGCCCGTCCCTTTTCGCCCGCACACCGCCGCCGCGCACGCATATCATGCTGTGAGGGGGAATCGGTATGGACTATTATCTCTTTGCCGCGCGCTCAGTCACCCATGCCCAGCGCATGGCGCGGCTTTTGAGCGACGCGGGTATCTCTGCCAAAATCCGCCGCGCGGGCGCTGCGATCACCGAGCGCGGCTGCGGCTATACGCTGGAAATCCCGCGCCGCCACGCGGCGCGCGCCATGCAGGCCTGCCGCGCGGGCGGCGTGCTGCCGGTCAAGGTGCTTTTCGTCTCGGATGACGGCATGCAAGAGGTGGCGCTATGATCTATCTCGACAGCGCCGCCACGACGTTTCAAAAGCCCGCTGCGGTGCAGCGGGCCGTCGTGCGGGCGATGCGCACGATGAGCTCGCCCGGGCGCGGCGGGTATGTCGCGGCGCAGCAGGCCGACGAGCTGCTGTTTCGCTGCCGCAGCGCAGCCGCGGAGCTCTTCTCCGTGCCATCGAGCGAGCAGGTCGTTTTCACGATGAACGCGACGCATGGACTGAACATCGCCATCAAGAGCCTTGTCCGCCCGTGCGGGCGAGTTGTCGTCTCAGGCTATGAGCACAACGCCGTCACGCGGCCGCTGCACGCGCTGGGCGCGGAGGTCATCGTCGCCGCTGCGCCGCTTTTTTCGCCGCAGGAGATGGTCGAAGCCTTCGAGCGCGCGCTTGCGCATGAGCCCGATGCCGTTATCTGCACGCATGTCTCCAATGTCTTCGGCGCTATTTTACCAATTGAGCGCATCGCGCAGCTCTGCCGCGGCGCAAGCGTGCCGCTCATCATCGACGCGTCTCAATCCGCGGGCTCGCTTCCGATCGACTTTTCCGCGCTCGCGCCCGCATTCCTTGCCATGCCGGGGCATAAAGGACTTTACGGCCCGCAGGGGACGGGGCTGCTGCTCTGCGGCAGCGACGCGCTCCCGCTCATTGAGGGCGGCACAGGCAGCGAATCGCTGCGTCAGAGCATGCCGGACTTTCTTCCCGACCGTCTGGAGGCAGGGACGCACAACGTTCCTGGCATCGCGGGGCTCGAAGCGGGCATCGCCTTCGTGCGCGCGCAGCGCCCGGAGCGCATCCGGCTCCACAGCCGCGCGCTCATCCGTCGAGCAGGAGAGGGCCTCGGCAAAATTCCAAATGTACACGGATTTCTCTCGCTGGAGGCAAGCTTGCAGGCAGGGGTCTTATCGTTCACGGTGGACGGCCTTTCGCCAGAAAGTGTCGCCGAGGAGATGGCAAAGCGCGGTATCGCGCTGCGCGCGGGGCTGCACTGTGCGCCGTTCGCGCACAAAACGGTGGGCACTTTGCCCGACGGAACGGTGCGGCTGAGCGTTTCCGCCTTTAATCGCGAAAGCGAGATCGACACGTTTCTTTCCTCTCTGCGCGCGATCGCGGCAGGTCAGGCAAAAAACTGAGATTTCATAGAAAATTCATCGCTCTACCGTTGCAATTTGGAGTGTTTCATATTAGAATAAGTAATAACTATTGCTTAAGGGGAGCGTGCCTATGGAATTTGTCATGCCCATTCTGGAAGGCGCGTGGCGCTATGTGCTCACGCTCAGAGTCTCGGACTATCTTGATATCGCGCTGATGGCGTATGCGATCTATTGGCTTTTAAAGCTTGTCGGCACGTCGAAGGTCGAGAGCGTCGGCAAGGTGATTTTGCTGTTCCTGCTGGCGCTGATGCTCTCGGACGCGTTCTCGCTCAACGGAATTTACTTCCTTTTGAGCCATATTCTCTCGCTCGGTGCGCTGGCGCTCATCGTGCTCTTCCAGCCCGAGATCCGCCGCCTCATCGATCAGCTCGGCTCGAGCCGCTGGCGCTCGTTCAACCCCTTCGCGCGCACGCAGCAGGTCTCGGCCATTGAAAACGCCATCGCGCAGACGGTGCTCGCCTGCACGGAAATGTCCAAAACGCGCACGGGCGTTCTCATCGTCTTCGAGCGTGAAATGGCGCTGGACGACATCGCCCGCACGGGCACGATCGTCGACGCGCGCGTGAGCAGCGAACTTCTCAAAAATATTTTCTTCGTTAAGGCGGCCATGCACGACGGCGCGGTCATCATGCGTGACGGGCGGCTGCTCGCGGGCGGTTGCATGCTGCCGCTCTCGAAAAACGTGAACCTGAGCCGCGACCTTGGCATGCGTCACCGTGCGGGCATCGGCATGAGCGAGAATTCCGACGCGGTCGTCGTCATCGTCTCGGAGGAGACGGGGACGATCTCCGTCGCCATCGGCGGCCTCTTAAAGCGCCACCTGATGCCCGAGACGCTCGAAAAGCTGCTCATCAATGAGCTTGTCCCGCAGGAGCCCACCGAACAGGACGACAAGCTCCACATGAAGCTCTTGAAGCTCCTCAGTGCCGGAAAGGGGGACAAGGACGATGAAAAGTAAGCGCCGCAAGATCTTCTACGTTGCATTGTCCATCCTCATCGCGGCAACGATCTGGTTCTACGTGAACAACAAGGAATCCGTGACCGTGTACGTCCATGACGTGCCGATCGAATTTCTCAACGAGGACACGTCGCTTGCCGACAAGGGCCTCATGCGCATCAGTGGGGACGAGGATATCACCGTCGATTTAAAGCTCCAGATGCCGCGCAACGTCGTCTACGACTTTGACACGAGCGAGCTGCGGCTCGTGAGCGACCTTTCGACCATCACCTACGCGGGCAAGCAGTCCGTCAGCTACACGATCCTGTACCCTTCGAAGGTCTCGTCGAGCAGCGTGAAGGTCGAATCGCCGACCATCCGCACCGTTCAGGTCGAGATCGGCGAGCTCAACAAGAAGGACATCGAGATCCGCTGCAAGGTCGTCGGCAATGTGGCCGAGGGCTACATCGCCGGCACGATCGAGATGCTGCCCGAAACGCTCGAGGTGCGCGGCCAGCAGGCTGACATCATGCAGATCAGCTACGCGCAGGTCACGCTCGACATCGAAAATGCATCCTCCACGGTCGTGGAGCTGCTCGACTATGAGCTCTATGACTTCAACGACCAGCTCATTGAGAGCAAGAACATCCATCCCATGAGTGAAAACGTGCAGGTGACGATGCCGGTGCTCAAGGTGAAGGACGTTCCGCTGACCGTCAACTTTATCGAATCCGCGGGCTCGCGGCTCGAGAATTACACCTATACGCTCAGCCACAGCAGCATCACCCTTTCCGGTGATGCGACGCAGATGGCAGGCATCAGTGAGATCTCGCTCGGCACGCTCGCGCTTGAGGACGTGCAGGGCTCGGAGACGCTGACCTATGACATTCTCATTCCCGACGGGGTGAACAACTTAAGCGGGATCACAAGCGCTACGCTCACGATCAGCAGCGGCGACATCAGCACGAAAGAGGTCGAGGCGACGCACTTCAGCTACGAGAATTTCTCAGGCGATCACACCGTCACCGTCGTGACCTCGTCACTGCCCGTCACGCTGCGAGGCTCCGCAAGCGACCTTGAGGCCATCTACGGGCGCGAGGTCCACGTCATTGCAGACCTATCCGACATCGCCGCCGACAGCGGCAGCTACACCGTTCCCGCCCGCATCGAGGTGAGCGGCTACGACGTGGGCGCGGTCGGCACTTACGAGGTCACCGTTCACATCAGCTAAGCCAATTCACAAAAGGAGACAGCATGACTCAGATCGCAACAGTAGAAAAAATCCTTCCCGGCGGCATGGCGGAGATCTCCGTCCCGCGCAAGTCCGCCTGCGGCCACGACTGTGAAGAGTGTGCGGGCTGCGGCGTATCGGGTGCAAGCGTGCGCGCTGTCGCGCGCAACGACGCCCGCGCCGAAGTGGGACAAAAGGTCGTGGTCGAGAGCAGCACGAAGAATCTGCTCGGCGTGATGCTCCTCGTCTATCTTCTGCCGATCGTGCTGTTTCTTGTCGGCTACTTTGCGACCGGCGCGCTCGAAAGCGAGGGACTGCGCTACGCCGTCGCCATCGCGGCGTTTTTAGTCGGCATCATCCCCGCGATCATCTGCGACCGCCGCACGAAGAAAAACGGCAAGCTGACGTTCACCATCGTGCGTCTTTTCTAAGGCATGTTTGGTTACATCAGGCCGTCCAAGCCGCACCTCAGCGAGCAGGACGAAGCGCGCTTCCAGTCCGTTTACTGCGGGCTGTGCCACGAGCTCGGGCGAAAGTACGGCTTTGCCGCCCGCTTTGTGCTGAATTTCGACTTCACGTTCCTTGCTATTCTGCTCTCCGACGCGCAGGAGCCGGAATGCGAGAGCTGCCGCTGCGCGGCGCATCCGTGCAAGGCACAGTGCGTCATGGCGCACACCATCGCGCTCGAAACGGCGGCAGACCACAGTCTGGTGCTCGCCTGGTGGCAGCTTCGCGACCATATTGAAGACCACGGCTTTTTCAAAGCCATCCCATACCGGCTCGCGGCGCTTTTGCTGCGCGGCGCTTACCGCAAGGCGAGGACGTTCGTGCCGGAATTTGATGCTTCCGTGCAGCGGCACCTGAATGATCTGCACCAGCGCGAGCGGGAGCACTGCGCCTCGCTCGATCAGGCCGCCGAGCCTTTCGCCGCGCTGATGGCGGACATCGCCGACTGTGTCGATGACGAGATGCGGCGGCGCGTGATGAAGGAAATTTTCTACCACCTCGGCCGCTGGATCTACTTGGTCGACGCGGCAGATGACTTTGAAAAGGACGCGCACTCGAATTGCTACAATCCGCTGCGCTATCGCTATGAGCTTGATGGCGACAAGCTGGACGAGCAAAGCAGGGAAGCCGTGGCCGCCTCGCTCGACCTCTCCGTGCACCGCATGGCGAGCGCTTACGCGCTGCTCTCCTGCGGCGTGTGGACAAGCATTTTAGACAGCATTTTTTACGAGAGCCTTTATGGGATTGGCAGCGCCGTTCTCAAGGGCACGTATCATAAGCCCCCGCGCAGAATACACTTCCGCATCAAGGCGGAGAAAAACGAGGAAACCGTATGAATGACCCCTATCAGATCCTAAATATCCCGCCGACGGCGACTGACGAGGAGGTCAAGCGCGCTTACCGCGACCTTGCCCGCAAATACCACCCGGACAATTACCACGATAACCCGCTGGCCGATCTCGCGCAGGAAAAAATGAAAGAGATCAACGAGGCCTATGACCAGATTCAGAAGCAGCGCAAGGCGTCTTCCGCCGCCTCGCAGAGCCACTCCTACGGCTACGGCAGCGGGAATAGCTATGGCAACTCCGCTTACGGCGGCGCCTATGGAGCGGGCTCGCTCAATCAGGTGCGCATGGCGATCAACCGCGGCGATATCTCGCTCGCTGAGCGTCTCTTAAGCGGCGTGAGCGACCACAACGCGGAGTGGAACTTCCTGATGGGCGTGGTCTGCTCGCGGCGCGGCTGGATGGACGAGGCCAAGCGCTATATGGAGACCGCCGTGCAGATGGACCCGAACAATCCAGAGTATCAAAACGCGCTCTCTGCGCTGACGGGGGCGGGCTACCGGCCCAACGGCTTCCGCTCGGTCCACACGGCCAATTTTGATGACAGCGCGTGTCTGCGCTGCTGCGCGGCATGGTCGTGCTGCACGCTCTTTAGCGGCGGCGGATGCTATTTACTGCCCTGCATTTACTACTGATTTTTGTTTAATCCTGTACTTTTCAGTTTTGTGTTTTTACTATATCATGGAGGAGAAGAATCGTGGTCAAAAGTATGACTGGCTATGGAAGAGCCAAAAAAACGCTCTCCAATCGCGATATCACCGTCGAGGTGCGCTCTGTCAACAACCGCTATCTTGACTGCACGGTGAAGCTGCCGCGCGCCTACATCTTCGCAGAGGACGCCATCAAGGGGCGCGTGCAGAAAGCCGTCTCGCGCGGCAAGGTCGATGTGTTCGTCACCATCGACTCGACCGGTGCGGATGAAGAGGTCGTCGTGGTCAACGAGGGCCTGGCCCGCAGCTATTTAGAGGCGCTGCGCAAGCTCTATGAGATCGACGGCGGGAATTACCTTCAAAAGCAGTCCTACGCGGCGGACCTCGCCCGCATTCCGGACGTGCTGACCGTCACGAAGGCGGAGGAGGACCTGGAGTCCGTTGGCGCGGACATCTGCGAGGTGCTCGACGAAGCGCTCGCGTCCTATAACCAGATGCGCGCGACGGAGGGGGAGAAGCTCGCCGAGGACATCGGCGGCCGCCTCACGACCATCGAAACGCTCACCGGCAAGGTCGAGGAGCGCTCGCCCGAAACGGTACGCGAGTACCGCGAAAAGCTGACCGCGCGCATGCAGGAGGTCCTGCAGAGCACGACGATCGACGAGTCTCGCATCCTGACCGAGGCCGCCATCTACGCCGACAAGGTCGCCGTGGATGAAGAGACCGTGCGTCTGCGCTCGCATGTGTCGCAGCTGCGCGACATGCTGCTCTCCGACGAACCCATGGGCCGCAAGATGGACTTCCTCATTCAGGAGGTCAACCGCGAGAGCAACACCATCGGCTCGAAGTGCAACGATGTCGCCATCGCGCGCGATGTGGTCGCGCTCAAGGCGGAGGTCGAAAAGATCCGCGAGCAGGTGCAGAACATCGAGTAAGGGGCGAAGCAAATGAAGCTGCTGAACATCGGATTTGGCAACATGGTCTCCGCCGAGCGCCTGATCGCCGTCGTCAGCCCTGATAGCGCGCCGATCAAGCGCCTCATTCAGGAGTCGCGCGAGCGCGGCATGCTGATCGACGCGACCTACGGCCGCAAGACCGCGTCGGTGTTCATCATGGACAGCGACCATGTGGTGCTCTCGGCCATCGCCGCTGACAAGCTGATCGCAAGGCTGGGCGTGGAAACGCTCGCCATGGAGGAGGAAGCATAGAAAATCATGTACAAGGGGAAAACATTCATCATCTCCGGCCCATCCGGAGTGGGCAAGAGCACGGTGCTCAAGGAGTTATTTCAGGATCGCGACGATCTTTATTTCTCCGTTTCCGCCACGACGCGTCCGCCGCGTCCGGGCGAGATAGACGGCGTCCACTATCACTTTACCGACGTCGACGAGTTCCGCAAGATGATCTCGGAGGACGCCTTTTTGGAGTATGCCGAGTATGTCGGCAACTTCTACGGCACACCGAAAAAGTTTGTCGACGAGGCCATGGAGCAGGGGAAGGACGTCGTCCTCGATATCGAGGTACAGGGCGCCTTGCAGGTCGTGCATAAGCGGCCTGATGTCGTGCGCATCTTCATCGCGCCGCCTTCGTGGCAGGCGCTTGAAGAACGCCTGACGAGCCGCGGCACCGACAGTCCCGAAAAGGTGCAAAAACGCCTCGTCCGCGCAAAGGTCGAGCTTCAGACCGCTAATACCTATGATTATTTCGTCATCAACGACACGGTGGAACGCGCCGTGCGCGAGATCAACGCCATCATGCTCGCCGAGCACTGCAAGCCCGCCGAGCGCATGGCTATCTTGTCTGAATAAGTTCAAAAATCAGCCGAAAAGGCAGAAGGAAGTAAACTATTATGATGCTTTATCCCGCAATGAGCCTGCTCAACAAGTACGTTGAGAACCGTTATCTGCTCGTCAACGTGGTTGCGCGCCGCGCCCGCCAGATCGCCGAGCAGGCCGACGAAGAGGGTTATCCCCTCTGCGAAAAGCCGGTCACCACGGCCATCAACGAGGTCGCTGCCGGTAAGCTCACCGCAGAGAATATCGACACTCACATCGCAAAGTAAGTCTTGAATAACGCAAAGGGGGAGACTGTATGACAGAGAAAATGCTTGCTCGCGTCGCAGTCTCTTCCGTTCCCTATGCCGCCGACCGGCTCTACACCTACCTTGTGCCGGACGAGCTCATCGGCAGCGCCGAGGTCGGCAAGCGCGTGACGATCCCCTTTGGGCGCGGAAACAGGCGCGTGGAGGGCTTTTTGCTCGAAGTCGGGCGCGAGGCGGCGACGTCGCCGCTCAAGCCCATCGACGCTCTTCTCGACGATGCGCCGCTGCTGGATGCAAAGGACATCCGCCTTGTGCGGTGGATGAAAGCGCGCTATTTCTGCACGTATTACGACGCGATCAAGACGATCCTGCCCGGCGGCGTGTGGTTCCAATACCGCGAGCTGTGGCATGTGAACGGCGAGATCAGCGCGGAGAATGCGCTCTCGTCCGTCGCGCCGGATTCCCTTGAGGAAACGCTGCTGCGCGCCATGCTCAGCGCCAAGGAGATCGAGCGCGGCGCGCTCGATGAGCTTGGCGGCGAAAAGACGGCAAAGGCGCTCCGCTCGCTTGAGGCCTGCGGCCTCGCCGTGCGCGAGACGAAGCTGCGTCAGCGCTTACAGGACAAGTCTGTGCGCATGGTGTCGCTCTGCGTCAGCGCGGAGGACGCGCTCGCCGCGGTCGAGCCCAAGCGCCGCAGCGCACCCGTGCGCTATGCGGTCGTCGAGCTTCTCAGCCGCGAGGGGTGCCTATCCAGCAGCGAGATCAGCTATTACACCGGCGCGACGATGCAAACGCTGCGCGGCCTCAAGAAGGCCGGACTTGTCGAATTTTCCGAGCGCGAGGTGCTGCGCGTCAGCCGCTATGATGATGCGCCCGCGCGCGAGGACATTGTGCTCAACGGCGAACAGCAGGCCGCTTTCGACGGCCTCTGTACGCTCTTAGGCCGCGAGGGCGGCAGCGCCGCGCTGCTGCATGGCGTGACCGCCAGCGGCAAGACGCAGGTCTATATCAGGCTCATCGAAGAAGCGCTCACGCGCGGCAAGACCGCCATGCTGCTCGTGCCGGAGATCGCGCTGACGCCGCAAATGCTGCGCCGCTTTACGGCGCAGTTCGGCAGTGACGTCGCGATGCTGCACAGCGCGCTGCCGCTCACCGAGCGCTACGACCAATGGAAGCGCATCCGCCGCGGTGAGGTGCGCGTCGTGCTGGGCACGCGCAGCGCGGTGTTTGCACCGCTGCAAAACCTCGGGCTCATCATTTTGGATGAAGAGCAGGAGACGAGTTATCAGTCCGAAAATCCGCCGCGCTACCACGCGCGCGACGTCGCGCAGTTCCGCTGTGCGCAGAACGACGCGCTGCTGCTGCTCGGCTCGGCCACGCCGACGATTGAAACGGCATACGCCGCGAAAAATAGGCGCTATCAAGTTTTTTCCCTTCACAGGCGGTTCAACGATCTGTCGCTGCCCAAGGTGCTGATCGCCGACATGAAGGACGAGCTGCGGCAGGGGAACGAGACCTCGATCGGTCATGCGCTGCGCGCAGAGCTTGAAAAAAATATCGAACGCGGCGAGCAGAGCATTCTGTTTCTCAACCGGCGCGGCAGCGCGCGGATGCTGCTGTGCGGCGAGTGCGGCTACGTGCCGCAGTGTCCGCGGTGCAGCGTGCCGATGACGTACCATTCCGCCAACGAACGGCTGATGTGCCATTACTGCGGGCACTCCGAAGCCGTAGTGGACAGGTGCAGCGAGTGCGGGGGACTGATGAAGCGCGTCGGCTCCGGCACGCAGAAGGTCGAGCAGGAGCTTTTTGACCTGTTCCCAAAGGCTAAAGTGCTGCGTATGGACGCCGACACCGTCGGCGCGTCGCGCGGACATGAAGCGCTGCTGCGCGAATTTGAAGAAAAGAATATCCCCATCCTTCTTGGCACGCAGATGGTTGCCAAGGGGCTGGATTTTGAAAACGTGACGCTCGTGGGTGTGCTGGACGCGGACCTTTCGCTCTACGCGCAGAACTACCACGCCGCCGAGCGGACGTACAGCCTGCTGGCGCAGGTCGTCGGCAGGGCCGGACGCGGCGAGCGTCCGGGCCGCGCGGTCATCCAGACCTACCACCCCGAAAACGAGGTCATTCAGTCCGCGGCGAAACAGGATTACGAGACGTTTTACCAAAACGAGCTGCGCATGCGCTCGCTGCGGCGCTATCCGCCGTTTGCAGATCTGTTCACGCTGACGGTCTCAGGCCTTGATGAGCTGCGCGTCATCGCCGCTGCCCGCGCGCTGTGCGACGCACTGCGCTACGCCTCTTCCCAGCCGCCGCTGAGCGGGCTCGATGTCGAAGTGCTCGGCCCCGCGGGCGCGCCGGTCGTGAAGGTCAACAACCGCTATCGCTATTGCGTCTACCTGTGCGGCAAGGGCGGCAGCGTGCTGCGGCGTACCGTCAGCGAGTATCTGCTGGCGTTTTACGCAAGAAAAGAAAACCGCGGTCTCGACATTTTTGCCGACTGCAATGCTTTACAATAGAGAAAAGAGGAAGAACAATTATGGCTATCCGTACCATTCGTGAAAAGGGCGACCCCTGCCTGACGAAAGTTTGCCGTCCGGTGACGGAGTTCAACGCCCGTCTCCATCAGCTGCTCGACGACATGGCCGACACGCTGGCCGAGGCCGGCGGCGTGGGGCTTGCGGCCCCGCAGGTGGGCATCCTGCGCCGCGTCTGCATCGTGGAGGACGCGCAGGGCGAGATCATCGAGCTCATCAACCCCGAGATCATCAAGGCCGAGGGGGAGCAGACGGGCCTCGAGGGCTGCCTGAGCGTGCCGGGCAAGTACGGCATCGTCACGCGCCCGATGGTCGTGCGCGTGCGCGCGCAGGACCGTTACGGCACGGAGTTTGAAGTTGAGGACGAAGAGCTGACCGCGCGCTGCTTCTGCCACGAGATCGAGCATCTCGACGGCCACCTCTACACCGAGCACTGCAAAGTCCTCACCGACGAGGAGCTGGAGCAGTATATCCGCGAGCAGGAAAAGGAGCTGGACGAGGAATGAGGATCGTCTTCATGGGCACGCCCGACTTTGCGCGCACGATCTTAGAGCGTCTGGTCGCGGACGGGCACGACGTGTGCGGCGTTTTCACGCAGCCGGACAAGCCGCGCAACCGAAACAAAGTCACGCCAAGCCCTGTAAAGGAATATGCTTTGTCGCAGAATATCCCCGTTTTTCAGCCGGTGACGATGCGCGACGGCACGGCGCTTGAGGATTTCAAGACCCTCGCGCCCGAGCTCGCGGTCGTCGCGGCCTATGGTCGCATCCTGCCGGAGGAAATGCTCGCCGTGCCGGTGCATGGCTGCATCAACGCACACGCGTCCATTCTGCCGAAGTACCGCGGCGCAGCGCCGATTAACCGCGCCATCTTAGACGGCGAAAAGGAGACCGGCGTGACCGTGATGCACATGGCGAAAGAGTGCGACGCGGGCGATATGATCTTAGTCAAAAAGCAGGCCATCCGTCCCGACGAGACGGCGGAGGACCTGTTCAAAGAGCTCGCTGTGCTCGGCGCAGACGCGATCGCCGAGGCCATCGCGCAGATTGAAAACGGCACAGCGCAGCGCGTGCCGCAGGACGAGTCGCAGGCGACGTATGCGCCCATGCTCTCGCGCGAGCTTTCTCCCATTGACTGGACGAGAAGCAGCACGCAGATCATCGACCAGATCCGCGCGCTGATCCCGTGGCCCTGCGCCGCGGCGAGCATTCTCGGCGCGAACACGAAAATTTTCCATGCCGTGCCGCTTGGCGAAACGAAGGACGTGCCCGGCACGCTGTGCGCGCGTAAAAAGGGCATCGAAGCCGCCTGCGGCGACGGCAAAAGCATTCTCATCACGGAGCTGCAGCCCGACGGCGGCAAGCGCATGGCAGCGAACGCTTTTCTGAACGGCAAGCGCATCGCCGCGGGGACGGTCCTCGATGCGTAAGGGAAATACCGCGAACGCGCGCAAATGCGCGCTCTCCGTTCTGGTCGCCTGCCGCCGCAACGGTGCGTGGGCGGACGCCGCGCTGAAGGCGCAGCTCGGCAAGTGCGCACTGAGTGCTCAGGACGCGGCGCTTTGCAGCCGCATCGTCTACGGCGTGATGCAGAACGAGCTGCTGCTGAACTGGTATTTGAGCGCCTACTGCACGCAGAAGCTCGACCATTTGCAGCCACCGCTCTCCGACATTCTGCGCATCGGCGCGTACCAGATCTTATTTCTGGACAAGGTACCCGACCACGCCGCTGTCAGCGAGTCCGTGGAGCTCTGCCGCACGAACGGCAGAAGCGCCGCGAGCGGACTCGTCAACGCCGTGCTGCGCAAGGTCGCGCAGAATAAGTCGAATCTCCCGCCGCTGCCGGAGGGAAATATCGCACGATTGAGCGTCGCCTACAGCCACCCGCAGTGGCTCGTCAAAAGGCTCGTGTCTCTCCTCGGCGTCGAGGAAGCGGAAGCGTTTCTTCGCATCGACAACGAGGCTTCGCCCATCAGCGTACAGGTCAACCCGCTCAAAACGAATGAAAAAGCGCTCGTCGACGAACTTCGCGGCGAGGGCGTCTGCGTCACGCCGCACCCGTGGGTGCCCGGATGCCTGGAGCTTTCCGGCACGGGCGACCTAACGACGCTCAGCGCTTTCTACAATGGCCGCTTCACCGTACAGGACGCGGCGGCACACCTGATCGTCTGCGCCGCGGACTTTGCGCGCGGGCAGAGGGTGCTGGACGTCTGCGCCGCTCCGGGCGGCAAGTCGTTCGCCGCGGCATTCGCGATGGAAAACGAGGGGAGCATCCTCTCGTGCGATCTACATGAAAACAAATTGAAGCGCATCCGCGAGGGCGCGCAGCGCCTCGGCATCACGTGCATCGAGACCGCCGCCGTCGACGGCCGCGCGTTCCGCGAGGAATGGGCGGGCAAGTTTGACGTCGTCATCTGCGATGTGCCGTGCTCGGGCCTTGGCATCATCCGCAAAAAGCCGGACATCCGCTATAAGGATGCGCAGGATTTTTCCGCGCTGCCGGAGATCCAGCGCGCGATCTTAGAGAACAGCGCGCGCTATGTGAAACGCGGCGGCCTTCTCGTCTACTCGACCTGCACGATCCTGCCCGAGGAGAACGAGCAGGTGACGGACGGCTTTTTGAAGGCGCACGACGAGTTTACTTACGAAGCCTTTTCGCTGCCGAACGGCGTGAGCGCGCCGGGGCATTTGACGCTCTGGCCGCAGCGCGACAATACGGACGGGTTCTATCTCAGCCGCATGAGGAGAAAGACGCATGACTGATTTAAAGTCAATGACATTGGAGGAAATCACCGCGGCGCTGCGCGCGATGGGCGAACCGTCGTTTCGCGGCAAGCAGGTCTTCACCTGGCTGCACCGCGGCATCACCGATTTTGACGAGATGATGAATATTCCCAAATCCCTGCGCGAAAAGCTCAGGGCGGAGTACTACATCAACGTGCCGACGGTCGCGCGCAAGCAGGTGTCGAAGCTCGACGGGACGATCAAATACCTCTGGGAGCTGCAAGATGGCAACTGCATCGAAACGGTGCTGATGTCCTATCACCACGGCAACACGGTCTGCATTTCCTCGCAGGTCGGCTGCCGCATGGGCTGCAAATTCTGCGCGTCCACGCTGGCCGGCAAGGTGAGGGACTTAACACCGTCGGAAATGCTCGATCAGGTGCTTTTCACGCAGCTTGACTCCGGACGCGAAATTTCCAACATCGTCCTGATGGGCATCGGCGAGCCGATGGACAACCGGAAAAATGTGCTGCGCTTTTTGGAGCTCATCAACCATCCCGACGGGATGAACATCGGTATGCGCCACATCTCGCTTTCCACCTGCGGCGTGGTGCCGGGCATCGACGCGCTCGCGGAGGACAATTTGCAGCTCACGCTGTCTGTTTCGCTCCACGCGCCCGACAGCGCGACGCGCAGCCGCATCATGCCCGTGAACAACGCCTACGACGTGGAGGAGCTGTTCGCCGCTTGCCACCGCTATTTTAAGAAGACCGGCCGCCGCATCTCGTTTGAATACGCGATGATCGACGGCGTGAATGACCACGACTGGCAGGCCGACCTGCTGGCCGAAAAGATCCACGGCATGCCGGGGCATGTGAACCTCATCCCGCTCAACGACGTGGTCGAGAGCGAGTTCAAGCCGAGCAAGCGCGTCGCGGCATTCCAGAAGCGCCTTGAGTCCCACGGCCTGACGGCGACGGTCCGCCGCAGCCTGGGCGGCGACATTGACGCCAGCTGCGGACAACTCCGGCGCAAAGAAATGAAAGCAAGAGAGGGGGTCGCGCAATGAGAGCCTGTGGAAAAACCGACGTCGGTCTGCGGCGGCATGAAAATCAGGATACCTTTGCCGTCGAGCAGGGCAAAAAGCTGCTCATCGCCGTCGTGTGCGACGGCATGGGCGGCGCCGAGGGCGGGCAGATCGCAAGCTCTGTTGCGGTGGAGACCTTTATGAAGGAAATGCGCGCGCTCATCCGCGCGGACATGACCGCCGAGCAGCTGCGCGAGCTCGCGTCGTTCTGCGTGGCGAAGGCCAACACGGCGGTCTATCAGCGCGCGCTGCAAGACCCCGCCTATCAGGGCATGGGCACGACGCTCGTCAGCGCAGTGGCAGAGGAGAAGTACGCCATCGTCTGCAACATCGGCGACAGCCGCGCGTATTTGATCCGCGGCGGCGAGATCACACGCATCACGCACGACCACAGCGTCGTGCAGACGCTCGTGGAAAACGGCAACATCACCGCCGAGGAGGCGCGCACGCACCCGAACCGCAACCTCATCACCCGCGCGCTCGGCCCAGACGAAAACACGCTCTGCGACGCGTTCGAGGTCTCGTTCACCAAGGGGGACAAAATTCTCCTCTGCACGGACGGCCTTGTCGTCACCGCGACGGACGACGAAATTTGCCGCGCCGTGTGCGCGGGTAAGAGCGCGGAAGAAAGCCTTGACGATCTTATTGCGCTCGCCAAGGCGCAGGGCGCGCCGGACAACGTGACGGCTGTGCTCATTGAACACGAGTAAAGGAGGTGGCACCGTATGAACAATATGATCGGAAAAATGCTCGACAACCGCTATGAGCTGCTCGAAGTCATCGGCAGCGGCGGCATGGCCGTTGTCTACAAGGCCAAGTGCCACCGCTTGAACCGCCTCGTGGCGGTCAAGGTGCTCAAGAGCGACCTTGCCGAGGACGCCGACTTCCGCCGCCGCTTCCGCGACGAGTCGCAGGCTGTCGCAATGCTCTCGCACCCGAATATCGTCTCGGTCTACGACGTCAGCCGCGGCGAGACGGAGTATATCGTCATGGAGCTCATCGACGGCATCACGCTCAAGCAGTATATGGAAAAGCGCGGCCAGCTCAACTGGCGTGAGGCGCTGCACTTCATCACGCAGATCATGAAGGCGCTCTCGCACGCGCATTCGCGCGGCATCATCCACCGCGACATCAAGCCGCAGAACATCATGGTGCTTCGCGACGGCAGCGTCAAGGTCGCTGACTTCGGCATCGCCTGCCTCGCCAACTCCGCCAACACGCTCACGCAGGAGGCGCTCGGCTCGGTGCACTACATGTCGCCCGAGCAGGCGAGGGGCGACCGCACGGACGCGCGCTCGGACATCTACTCCGCGGGCGTCGTGCTCTACGAAATGCTGACGGGGAGACTCCCGTTCGAGGGCGACAACGCCGTTTCCGTCGCCATCCAGCACCTTTCCTCCGTGCCGCTCTCGCCGCGCGAGATCAATCCCGACGTGCCCGAAGCGCTTGAGCTCATCTGCATGAAGGCGATGGCCTCCGATTTGGAGAAGCGCTACGCCTCGGCGGATGAAATGCTCGCAGACCTTGAGGAGTTCCGCAAGAATCCCGAGGTCGACCTCGACTTCACGATCGAAGACCTGCACCGCGAGACCGTGGACGAGCCCACGCAGTATATCCCTGCCGTGCACACCGTCTCCAAGGCACAGAAGGTGCAGGAGGCGGACGACGAGGAGGAAGAAGAGGCATCCCCGCACAAGCTGGGCACGCGCAAGCTGCTCACGATCATCGGCGCGGCGGTGGCCGCGGTGGCACTCATCGTGCTGCTCTGGCACGCGATCTTCAGCGATCTTCTCGGCGGCGAGCAGACGCCGACAGAGTATGTGGTGCCGTATCTCATCGGCATGACCATCGACGAGGCGAACGAGGACGAAAACGTGAAGGGTATCTTCACGATCGAACAGATCGGCCAGCGCGCGAGCAGCAAATACGCGGCGGGTCAGATTATCGAGCAGTCGCCCGAGCGCGGCAAGACCGTAAAGGGCAACCGCGTCATCTCGGTTTTCGTCAGCTCCGGCGCCAAGACGGAGAAAATGCCGAATCTCATCAACAAGGAGTACCGCGACGCAACGCTCCAGCTCACCAACCTTGACTTGAACCTTGTCGTCAACGACCCGGTCGAGGAATACAGCAACATCACGAAGGGCTATGTCATCCGCACGATTCCCGAGTACGGCGAAACGCTTCAGGAGGGCGACAGCGTCACGCTCGTCGTCAGCAAGGGCGAGCAGCCCAAGCCCGTGACGGTGCTCTCTTTCATCGGCATCGACATTGAGATCGTCCGCCAGCAGGTCACGCAGACCGGCCTTGTCGTCGGCGAGGTGACGCAGCGCGCATCCGACGAGCCCTACGGCACGGTCATCGAGCAGAGCATCAACGCCGAAACAAAGGTGGACGCGGGCACGACCATCAACTTCGTTATCAGCGAAGGCCCCGCCATGCCGGACTACGGCGATGACGCCACGACCTCCGGAGGGGAACCGCAGCCGTGAGAGGAAGAATACAGCGCGCACTGAGCGGCTTCTACTATGTCAAATGCGCGGACGGACAGCTCTACACCTGCAAGGCGCGCGGCAAATTCCGCAGGGAGGGCATTTCGCCGCTCGTGGGCGACGACGTCGAATTCTGCGAGGTGCCGGGCGGCGAAGGCCGCATCGACGAAATTCTGCCGCGCCGAAACAGCTTTGACCGCCCGAGCGTCGCCAACATCGACCAGATGGTCATCGTCTGCTCACAGGCGATCCCGAAGACCGATCCATATTTGGTCGACCGCATGACGGCCATCGCCGCGCTCAAGGGCTGCGACGTGCTCATCTGCATCAACAAGTGCGACTTAGACCCCGCGGACGCGCTGCGGGAATACTATGAAAACGCGGGCTTTCGCACCGTCAGCGTCAGCGCGGAGACGGGCGAGGGCATCGAGGCGCTACGCGCCCAGCTCGTCGGGCGGCTCTCCGCCGTCACAGGCAACTCCGGCGTTGGCAAGTCGAGCATTCTGAATGCGCTCGACCCCAGCATGTCGCTCAAGACGGGCGAGGTGAGTCAGGCGCTCGGCCGCGGACGGCACACGACGCGCCATGTTGAGCTCTACGAGCTACCCTGCGGCGCGGAGATCATCGACACACCGGGCTTTTCCTCGTTCGAGACGACGGGGCTCAATTTGGAGCTCAAAGAAAAGCTGCCCGAGTGCTTTTTGGACTTTTCGCCCTACCTTGGCGACTGCCAATTCGTCGGGTGCAGCCACACAAAGGAAAAGGGCTGCTCGGTGCGTCAGGCCGTAAAAGATGGCAGGATCGTCAGAGGGCGGCATGAAAGCTACTGCCGACTCTACGACGAGCTCAAGGACCTGCGCGAATGGAACGCGGGCAGTCAAAAACGACGCTAACCGAAAATAAAATGGCGAAGGCCCGCTTCCTTTCGGAAGCGGGCCTTCGCCATTTAGAGAGATGAGAGAGGGATCAAATATCAATCCTGAAACAGGGGGGTGGAGAGGTAACGGTCGCCGGTGTCGGGCAGCAGGACAACGATGGTCTTGCCCTTGTTCTCGGGACGCTTGGCGAGCTGGATACCGGCCCAGACGGCAGCGCCGGAGGAGATACCGACCAGCACGCCCTCGCTGTGGCCGACAAGCTTGCCGGTGGCAAAGGCGTCGTCATTTTCGACGGTGATGATCTCGTCATAGATCTTGGTATCAAGAACGTCAGGCACAAAGCCCGCGCCGATGCCCTGGATCTTGTGCGCGCCCGCAACACCCTTGCTCAGAACGGGGGATGAGGCGGGCTCGACGGCGACGACCTTGACGTTGGGGTTCTGCTCCTTGAGGAACTTGCCCGTGCCGGTCAGCGTGCCGCCGGTGCCGACGCCGGCGACAAAGATGTCGACCTGCCCGTCGGTGTCTTCCCAGATCTCGGGACCGGTGGTCTCATAGTGCGCCTTGGGGTTCGCGGGGTTGACGAACTGGCCGGGGATGAAGCTTCCCGGCGTCTGCGCGGCGATCTCTTCAGCCTTGGCGATGGCACCCTTCATGCCCTTTGCGCCGTCGGAGAGAACGAGCTCTGCGCCGTAGGCCTTCATCAGCTGGCGGCGCTCGACGCTCATGGTCTCGGGCATGACGATGATGATGCGATAGCCGCGTGCGGCGGCCACGGATGCAAGGCCGATACCGGTGTTGCCGGAGGTCGGCTCGATGATGACGGAGTCGGGCTTCAGCTTACCGCTTGCCTCAGCGTCATCAAGAATGGCCTTGGCGATACGATCCTTGACGGAGCCTGCGGGGTTGAAGTATTCGAGCTTGGCGAGGAGCTTAGCCTCGAGCTTTTCAGCCTTTTCGATGTGGGACAGTTCGAGAAGCGGGGTCTTGCCGATCAGCTGGTCCGCAGAAGTGTAAATTTTGCTCATAATGTTTCCTCCTGAACGATGTACGTTCTATATCAAAATTTTATTGTTTGTTTTATAGGTTTCGGTGATCGCTTGCATCTTATGTTCTGCCGCGGCGACATCGGAACGGGTGAAGGAATGAATTCACGTTCATTACCAACCTTTCGAGTAGGTATGTAGGGATTATACGATGCATGTTTCGATTTGTCAAGAGGAAATTTCAAAAAATCCTATTGAATTCCCATAAACCATGTAATATAATAGGAATATCAAAAGTTGAAGAAGGCCGACTCCCGTATACCTTTCAACGGATGTGCTTAGAAAGGCGTGAACATACTATGATGATTTCAACCAAAGGCCGCTACGCGCTGCGCGTGCTCATCGACATGGCCGAGCACCAGACCGACGGGTACATCCCGCTCAAGGAGATCGCCAAGCGGCAGGACATTTCGGAAAAGTATTTGGAGAGCATCGTCAAATCGCTCGTCAAAGGCGGCGTGGTCGAGGGCATGCGCGGCAAGGGCGGCGGCTACCGCCTGTGCAAGAGCCCGGATCAGTTCACGACTGGCCAGATCCTGCGGCTGATGGAGGGCTCGCTCGCCCCCGTCGCTTGCCTCGAAGCCGGCAGCTCGCCCTGCGACCGCGCAGGGGAGTGCCGCACACTCTCGCTCTGGGCGGGACTGAACGATGTCATCAATAAATATCTTGATCAGTACACGCTCGCGGATCTGCTGCGCGAAGATGGGGATTATGATTATGTAATATAATTACAGTTTCCCTGCACCGTGCAGGGGGACGCGGATAAGGGGGCCATTCTCTCACGTGAGAGAATGGCCCCCTTGAACCCCCAAGAGAACGCAAGGGGCTCTGCCCCTTGACCCCGCCATTGCAAGAGAGCAGCTCGAAGAGCTGCACGCGCTGCGCATTGCACAGCCGTTGGCAGCTCTGCTGCCTTACGGATGTGGCATACCCCTTGCGGGTAATCGGGTGCGGTGTACATGGCTTCGCCATGAATCTTCTGCAAGTCGTAACTACTCTCAACCGCGCCTTACTATCGTGAGGCGCGAGTGACGTTTGCTCGGCGGCAGACTGCTTACCGAATGCGGCTTGCTGCGCTCGCCGCATTGTGGAGACTGGAGGTAGACGGAAATTAGGCTGTACTTCTACAAGATGGGCAGAGCGGCAGCGGATGATAGGAGCAGAGGCAAATCGTATAGCAACACTAAACGCGGCAATGCCGCGCGCAGGGAAGTGCAATCGGCAAGCATCGCAGCTCTTCGAGCTGCTTGCTTGCAATGTCAAAACCTTTCTCTTGGGGGATTTAAAGGGGGTTATTCTCTTTCGTGAAAGAGAATAACCCCCTTTGACTCGCTCCCCTGCGCGGCGCAGGGAAACCCTTTGCACTTCTTGCAAGAAGAAAATAAAAGACTTCCTTTTCTAAAAAATCTCTGTTACAATACAGGATACAAATACTAAATCGCAAGGAGAACTTTGATGAAAAAGCTGCTTTGCCTTCTTCTGACGCTCGCTATGATGCTTTCGCTCGCTGCCTGTGGCAGCAAGGCGGACGACAAGACGCCGGAAGAGGACGATCCAACACAGGCGGAGACGAACATCGCCGACAAGCAGGACGAGCCTGCCGCGGATGACGTGGACAAGGACGATGCATCCGACGCTACAGAGATCGAACCCGACGCAAACAAGGGCGAAAAGCCTGACGAGGCACAAAAGCCCGCGGAACCGACCAAGTCCGACAGCAAGAAGGACGAGACGCCCGCAAGCAAGCCGTCCGGACCTGCTAAACCTGCCGAGCCCTCCAAGCCCGCGGAAACACCGTCGGAAACACCTGCGGCGCAGGACACCGGCGCGCTCTCACTGCTCACGTCTGTCTGGAGCACGTACAGCGAGGATGACAAATTTCCCGCCGCGGGCGGAGACGCAGAGCACAGCGTCGACGGCGCGCCCGGCAGCTTCGATGTCTCGAACGCTGACAGCCTGACCTATCAGCTGACGTTCCCGTCCGCCGACGTGTCGCTCATCGACGGCGCGGCATCGCTCGTGCACATGATGAACCTCAACACCTTTACCTGCGGCGCGTTCCACGTCAGTGACGCGGGCAACGTTTCGACCGTCGCCGCCGACATCCGCAGCGCCGTGCAGGGCAAGCAGTGGATGTGCGGCTTCCCCGATAAGCTTGTGATTTTCACCTCGGGGCAGTACGTCGTGTCCGTCTACGGCAACGAGAGCCTGGTCAATACGTTCCGCGATAAGTTCGTCGCCGCCCACAGCGGCGCGAGCACCGTCTATGACGAGGCCATCGGCGCGTAACTTCATCAAAAAAGGAAGCGCAAGCATTTTGCTTGCGCTTCCTTTTTACAATTCGATGATCTGGCAGGGGACGGGGATAGGTAATTCCTCATGTGTGGAGAGGATCACGATTTTCGTCTCTGCCGCGCGCAGGATGGCGCGCATCGCGGCCTCGCGGTTTTCCGCGTCGAGGCCGGTGAACGGCTCGTCGAGCGCGAGCGCGTCGGACGGCGCGAGCAGCGCTCGAGCGAGTGCCAGCCTACGCTGCATGCCGCCGGAATAATCGCGTACCTTCTTTTTCCCCACGTCGCCAAGTCCCAGTTCTTCCAGGAGCGCCTGCGCCGCCGCGGCGTTGTAATTCGCGCCGAGGACGAAGCGAAGATTTTCCTCTGCGTCCAGCCCTTCGAGCAGGCGGTTTTCCTGAAAGACCGCCGTCCAGCGAAATTTATCGCCGTTGACCGTGCCGCTGTCCGGCGTTTCCAGCCCGAGCAGCACGCGCAGCAGCGTCGTCTTGCCGATGCCGGAGGGACCGAGCAGGCGCGTCACGCCGACGCGCGCGGTAAAGGAAATGTCGTCAAGCACGGCATTCTCGCCGTAGCGCTTGCAAAGGTGTTCGACTCGAAGCTCCATCATGCTCCCATCCTTTCTGCGATCTTGTCCACGAGGAGAAGAAACAGCTTTTCAAACGCCGCCGAGATCAGCACGATCGCCGCCGTCCAGGCGAAGAGGTCGGCGGTCTGGAAGTATATCTTCGCGTTGTAGAGCTTCTCACCGATCGAGCCGCTGGAGAGGGCGATGACCTCCGCCGCGGTGCCGGCCTTCCAGCAAAGGCCCAGCGCCGCACTGACGGCAGAGCGGAAGTAGGGAAGCACCTGCGGCAGATACACGCCCCGCAGCGTGCGCGAAAACGGCACGCGGAACACGCGCGCCATCTCCAGAAGAGAGGCGTCCGTGCGCCGGATGCCCTCAAGCACATTTAAGTACACAGGCGGGAAGACCATCAGCGCCGCGATGAACAGCGGCAGCGTTCGGCTGGAGAGCCAGATAAGCGCCAGAATGATGAACGACGCCACCGGCACGGTCTTGACCGCCGCCACGAGCGGCGCAAGCAGCTCTTTGACGCGCGAAAACCGCGCGGAAAGCGCCGCCAGCACAACTGCCAGCGCGCAGGAAAGCAAAAAGCCGCCCAGAATGTGCATGCTCGACGTGCCGATGGCGCACCAGAACACCGCCGTGCCCGCCAGCGAAATGAGCCGCGCGAGCGAGGATACGGGAGAGGGGAGCAGCAGCGCGCCGTGCGGGTATGCCGCGTGCAGTGCCATCGCGGCAAGCTGCCAGACGATCAGCCAGAAAGCGACTGCCCAGAGACGCACGTTCTGCTTTTTTCCGCGCATGATCATCTCTCCTTTCCTTGAAATACGGCGGCGGGACAGCGCCCGCCGCCGCAAAGAATTTATGCGAAATAGAAGCTGTTATCCGGCATCTCGCCGCCGACAGCGGCGGGAGACGCATTGTAGAGCACCTCTAAATAACCGGGCAGCGCCTCAAGGAGGTTTGCCCCCATCAGGCAGACGATGTTGCAGTAGGGCAGTGCCTTTTCCGCGACGGCGGCGTCCACGATGCTGTATTCGCCGATGAGCGCGGCGGCATCCGCGGTGTTGGCGTTCACCCAGTCGACGCTCGCGGCGTAGTCCTTGAGAAAGGCCTCCACGGCGGCAGGATTTTCCTCCACGACCGCGCGGCGGGCAACAATGACGCCCGTGATGAGCGCCGAGCCGTTATCGAGTGCGTCCCATTCAGCATTCAGATCGAGCGCCATGCGCAGGCCCTCGATCTTGCTCTGCGCCACGGTGACGAAGGGCTGGGGCAGGAGCGCAATGCTCGTCTGACCGGAAGCCAGCGCCGCGACACACTCGCTGTGCTCGCTCTTCCAGTCGATCGTCACATCGTTATCGGGATCGATGCCGTTTTCCGTGAGAAGATAGCGCAGGGCGTATTCCGGCGTAGAGCCCTTGCCCGCCGCCACGATGGTCTTGCCCTTCAAGTCGGCCATGGAGTGCACGCTCTCGCCGTTTTCCACGATGTAGAGAACGCCGAGCGTGTTGACCGCCAGCACCTCGATCTCGCCCTCCGTCTTATTGTAGAGCACGGCGGCGAGGTTCGCGGGCACGCAGGCCATGTCGAGCTCGCCCTTGAGGAGCGCGGGCGTCACTTCATCCGCAGAACCGGCAAGGGTAAAGGTATATTCATTGCCAGTCGTTTCGCCGCTTTCGCTGTCCTTCATCAGCTTCACAAGGCCCATGGCCGTAGGGCCCTTGAGCGCGGCGATGGAATAGTTCGCAGGGGTGAACTCCTCCTGCTCGGTCTGCTGGTCGTCCTGCGCGTCGTTCGGCGTCTCGTCCGCCTTCTGTCCGCAGGCGGCGAGCGAGAAGACGAGCGCAATCGTCAGGCACAGGGCCAAGAGATATTTGAGATTCTTTTTCATTGGTTTTCTTCCTTTCCGATGCTGCCCTCGGGCGCGTAGACCGTTTTGGCGGTGATGCCGTCCAGACGGCCGATCTTGCCCGACAGGGCGGAGATGACGTTGCCCGGCGCGTCGAGCGCCACGCTGATGATATTCACGCCCTTTTCGCGGTACGGCACGCCCATGCGCCCGATGATATACTGACCGTACTGGTGCAGAAGCTCGTTGAGCGGCTGGACAGAGCTTCCCCCGCGGACGATGATGGCCAGCACGGCGACTCTCGTTTCCATTAACGCATTCTCCTTTGTCAAAATAAAAATCATCCCTTCCGCCGTTCAGCAGAAGGGATGGAAACAGCAAATGACGACGCAGCAGGGCTGTGTCTTTGTTTTCCCTCTTCTTGTGGCTCGGAACGCATCCTCGCTGTCAGAACGGTAGAATGAATCTGGTTCGCCGCCGGTCAGAGTAGTCTTCCCGGAAGGCAAAGCGATGATACCACACTTTCGCTGCAGCGTCAAGATGGAGGGACAATGGTATCGGATAAGCTGGAAAAAAGGCCAAAAGAAAACGTCCGTGAACAGTGCAAGGCATATAAATTCCATTGACTTCTTCGGCGTTATCTTATACGATATGATAAAAGCACAAGTTTTATACGCAGGGCTGGATCCCGGCCCCGGGAAGTCAGCTCTGTGATCTCACAGGGCTGATTTTTGCTGTTTGGGGAGAAATGAGAGGGAAGCGCATGCCATATTACGCACACATCCGGCAGGATGAAAACGGCGAGACCATCTATCAGACCGTCGCGGAGCACCTGACAGGTACAGCCGCGCTGTGCCGAGAGTTTGCCGCCGACTTCGGCGCAGAGGCGGACGGAGATCTGATGGGGCTCGCGCACGATCTCGGCAAATGCACTGACGCATTCCAGAAGCGCCTGCTTGAAGGTGGTCCCGTTGTCGACCACACCACGGCGGGGATGCTCACCTGTATAAGGATGAAGCGGCCCAGCGCCGCCGCGTGCGTCGCCGGTCACCACGGCGGACTTTTGGATGTCGGAAATCTGAGGACCGACCGCGCGGGCGAGGCCACGCTCTCCGGCCGGTTCAAAAAGGGTGTGGAGGGACACTATCTTGAGCGCTGCGGCGAAAGCGGCGTGACACTGCCAACTCTTCCGCCTGAGACGCCGGAACGGGATCCATTGAAAGCGTCGTTTCGGACAAGGATGCTCTATTCCTGTCTGGTGGACGCGGATTTTCTCGATACGGAGCGGTTCATGGACGGCGAACGTGGGCGCGGCGGATATGACGATCTTCCGACGCTGCTAAGGCGGCTGAAAGAATACATCGCGCCGTGGCAGGAACCGAAAACAGTGCTCAACAAGCTGCGCTGCAAAATTCTAAACAGCTGTCTGGATACAGGCAGTAAACCAAAAGGCATTTACACGCTGACCGTGCCGACCGGCGGCGGAAAGACGGTCGCGTCGCTCGCCTTTGCGCTGCGGCACGCGGTGGCGCACGGGATGAGGCGGGTGATCTACGTCGTGCCGTACACGTCGATCATCGAGCAGAATGCCGAAGTATTCCGCGAGATCCTCGGCGACGGCAATGTGCTCGAGCATCACTCAGGTGTGCAGTTCGAGCTTTCCGACGGCGCGTCGCCCGAGGAGGTGCGCCGCGCGCTAGCGGCGGAAAACTGGGACATGCCGGTCATCGTCACAACGGCGGTGCAGTTTTTTGAGTCCATTTACGCAAACCGTTCGTCAAAATGCCGCAAGCTCCATAATCTTGCCGACAGCGTCATCATTTTTGACGAGGCGCAAATGCTGCCGCTTTGCCATCTGCGGCCCTGCGTGGCGGCGATGGCATCGCTTGCCGAGCAATTCCGTTCAACGCTTGTGCTGTGCACAGCCACGCAGCCGTCGCTCGGTGACCTGCTGCACACCTATGCGCCAAGCTGCCCTATCACAGAACTGTGCCCGCAGACGGCGGAGGAATACGACAGCTTCCGCCGCGTGACGTTTCGGCAGGAGGGCATCTTGGAGGACGATGTACTTGCGGAAAAGCTCAGCGAGCACCGGCAGGTGCTTTGCATCGTGAACAGCCGCAAGGCGGCGCAGAGCATCTTTGCGCGCTTGCCGCAGGAGGCGAGCTTTCACCTCTCGACGCTGATGGTGCCCGCACAGCGGCAGACGCTTCTCGATGAGATCCGGCGGCGCCTAAAGGCGGGGGAACCGTGCCGCGTCGTGTCGACCTCGCTGATCGAGGCGGGCGTGGACGTGGACTTTCCCGCGGTGTACCGCGAGCTGGCTGGGCTGGATTCCGTCTTGCAGGCGGCGGGGCGCTGCAACCGCGAGGGGAAACGGGCACCGGAGGAAAGCATCGTCACCGTCTTCGAGCGGGCAGAACTGCCGCCAATGTTGTTCCGCACAGCAATCGGCGCTACGCGCGAAGCATTGATGAACAGCTGCGATATCGGCGCGCGGGAAACGATGCAGAACTATTTCGACGCGCTGCGCAGCTTAAGCGGAGAAACACTCGACAAGTCGGGTGTTATCAAGGCGTTTGAAAAGGGCATCAACGGCTGCGAACTGCCGTTTCGCACCGTGGCGGAGAATTTTCATCTGATCGATCAGAACACGCGCACGGTCTATGTCCCGTTTGGCGGCGGAGCGGCGCTCATCGAACGGCTGAAAGCGGGCGAGTGCTCCAAAGAGCTCTACCGCAAGCTGGGGCGCTACACAGTCTCGGTCTACGAACCGCATTTTCAAAAGCTCTATGCCGCGGGCGCGCTGCTGACCGCGCGGGATATTCCCGCGCTGGATGAAAGCAGCGCCATCCTTTCGGACCTTACGCTGTATGATGAGCGGACAGGCCTGACGCTGGAACCGGAAACCGGAAAGGCCGAATTCATATAAACTGTCCGTTTTATCGGACAGGGCATCGTTCATACTGAGACAAGAACCAAGGTAAACCAAAGAGAGGAGTGATCCAATGCCGATTCAAGTGGAGGTCTGGGGTGATTACGCCTGCTTCACGCGGCCTGAGATGAAAACGGAACGCGTCAGCTATGACGTGATGACGCCGTCAGCGGCGCGCGGGCTGCTGGATAGCCTCTATTGGCACCCAGGGCTCCGTTGGGTGATCGACCGCATCTATGTGTGCGCACCCATCCGCTTCACCAACATCCGCCGCAACGAGGTCAAAGATGTCATCAGCGCCCGCAGGGCAAAGACCGTGATGGAAAAAGGGCAGGGGGAGCTGTACCTCGCCGCGTCGGAGAGCATTCAGCAGCGCGCGGCTATGGTGCTGCGGGACGTACACTATGTCATCGACGCGCACTTCGACATGACAGACGCCGCCGCGCCCGGCGACAATCCCGGCAAGTTTCAGGACATTATCAAGCGACGGCTGGAAAAGGGGCAGTGTTACAGTATGCCGTATTTCGGCACGCGGGAGTTTCCCGCGCAGTTCCGGCGCTGCACGGAATTGCCGCCGTGCCCCGATGAGCTCAAAGGCACGCGCGACCTCGGCTGGATGCTGTGGGACCTCGACTACAGCGATCCTGCGAACATCACGCCGAAGTTTTTCCGCGCGAGCCTTGTCGACGGCGTGATGACTGTTCCGCCGCCAAACAGCGGGGAGGTGAGAGGATGATCCTGCAAGCGCTGACACGGTACTATGAAGACCTCCTCTCGCGCGGCGAGATCGCCGCGCCCGGCTGGGCCCCTGCGAAGATCAGTCTCGCACTTTACATAAACGAAAACGGTGAGCTGACGCAGATCGTTCCGACAATGGTGGAAGGGACAAAGGGTAAAAAGACGGTCATGCAGCCGCAGCTGATGGTGCTGCCGGCAGCGGTGAAACGAACGGTCAGCATTGCCTCGAACTTTTTGTGGGACAATTCCGCTTATTTGCTCGGCATCGACCAGAAAGGGAAGCCTGAACGCAGCCGCGAGTGCTTTGCCGCCGCGGCAAAGCTGCACCACGCGGTGTTAGACGGTATCGATTCGCCCAATGCCCGCGCAATACTGGCTTTCTTCGACACTTGGAAGCCGGAACGCGCGGCAGAGCATCCGGCGCTTATCAGGCAGCTCGATGATGTGACCGCGGGCGGCAACCTCGTCTTTCGCGTGGATGGCCGCAAGGTCGAGGAGGATGCCGCTATCCGCGAGGCGTGGCAGCGGTATCGGAACGGCGGCGAGAGCGGCGTCAAGATGCAGTGTCTCGTGACCGGAAAAGAGGATGAGATCGCTGCTGTGCACCCGTCGGTCAAGGGCGTGCGGGACGCGCAGTCCAGCGGCGCGGCGCTGGTGTCGTTCAACGCGCCGGCGTTCTGCTCCTACGGACGGGAGCAGAACTACAATGCCCCAGTCGGCAAATACGCCGCCTTTGCCTACACCGCCGCACTGAATCATCTGCTTGCGGACAGCGACCACGTCCAGCACATCGGCGATACGACAGTCGTCTGCTGGGCAGAGGGCGCAGATGATGCCTATCCCGGCTTTTTCAGCGCCGTGATTGGCGGCGGCACATACGGCGGCCTGTCGGACAATGATCTGCGCGCGGCGCTCAAACGTCTGGCGAATGGGCTGCCGTGCGACGACCTCGGCGTCGACCCGAATCGACCGTTTTACATTCTCGGTCTCGCGCCCAACGCGGCGCGCCTTTCCGTCCGCTTCTTTCTGCGCGACAGCTTCGGAAAGCTGATGGAGAATGTAAACGCGCACTATGAGCGCATGGAGATCGTGCGCCCCGCCTATGAAAAATTTAACTATCTGCCATTGTGGGCGCTGCTGAGGGAAACGGTGAACCTAAATTCCCGTGATAAAGTGCCTTCGCCCGCGATGGCCGGCGCAACGGCGCGCGCCATATTTTCCGGTGCGCGTTATCCCGCATCGCTGCTTGAAGCGGTAATGCTCCGCATCCGCGCAGAGCGGGACATCACTTGGGGCAAGGCCGCCATCATCAAGGCATATTATCTCAAAAATCCGCATGAGGACTGTCCAAAGGAGGTTTTGACCGTGAGTCTCAATGAAGCGAGCACCAACCCCGCCTATACGCTTGGACGGCTGTTCTCCGTCTACGAGGCGGTGCAGCAGGCCGCGAACCCTGGCATCAACGCAACGATCAAGGATAAATATTTCAACTCTGCCGCGGCGATGCCCGCAAGCATTTTTCCGGTGCTGAACAATCTTTGTCAAAAGCATCTGCGCAAGCTCGACGCAAGACAGCGCGTCCACTATGACAAGCAGATCATGAAGCTCAAAGGCGTGCTCAATGAAAACTATCCCGCGCGCATGACGCTCGCTCAGCAGGGCTCGTTCGACCTTGGCTACTATCATCAGACGCAGAAGCGCTATACGAAAAAGGAGGAGAAAGAAAATGTCTGATCCCATCAAGAACCGTTATGAATTTGTGGTGCTGTTCGACGTGGAAAACGGCAATCCGAACGGTGATCCCGATGCGGGCAATATGCCGCGCGTCGACCCCGAGACCGGCTATGGCCTTGTGACGGACGTTTGCCTCAAGCGCAAGATCCGCAATTATGTTGAAATGGCAAAAGAGGATGCAGATCATTATCATATCTACATCAAGGACGGCGTACCACTGAACACGAGCGATGAAAAGGCCTGTGCCTACGTCGGCGCAGACCCCGATAAGCTGAAGGAAGCCAAGAAAAAGGACGAGCATCTGGATGAAAAAATTCGCGACTTCATGTGTTCCAATTTCTACGATATCCGCACGTTCGGCGCGGTGATGACGACCTTTACCAAGGGTGCGCTTAACTGCGGTCAGGTGCGTGGGCCGGTGCAGCTCGGCTTTGCCCGAAGCATCGACCCCATTCTGCCGCAGGAGGTGACCATCACGCGCGTCGCCATCACGACCGAGGCGGACGCGGAAAAGAAGAACACCGAAATGGGCCGCAAGTACATCGTGCCTTACGGTCTCTACCGCGCGGAGGGCTATGTGTCGGCGAATCTCGCGCGCAAGACGACCGGCTTTTCGGAAGAGGACCTCGAACTCCTGTGGACGGCTATTTTGAACATGTTTGAAAACGACCATTCCGCCGCGCGCGGCAAGATGGCCGTGCGCGAGCTCATCGTCTTCAAGCACAACTGCGAGCTCGGCTGCGCTCCGGCGCACAAGCTCTTTGACCTTGTCAAGGTCGAACACAAGGACGGCGTGACCGCGCCGAGAAGCTACGGCGACTACATTGTCAGCGTGGATGAAACGCACCTTCCCTCCGGCGTGACTTGCACGCGGATGGGGTGATCTATCAGGACGAGGACTTCCTCCAGCTTTCCGGCTTACAGCATTTCAAATTCTGCCGCCGCCAGTGGGCACTCATCCATGTAGAAAAGCAATGGGCGGAAAACTACCGCACAACGGACGGCGCGATCATGCACGAAAACGCGCACGACGGCTCATTCACCGAAAGCAGGGGCGACCTCGTCATCACGCGCGATATGCGCGTCTTTTCCCGCACGCTCGGCGTATCAGGCGCGTGCGACGTGCTGGAATTCCGCCGCGGCGAGACGGGCATTCCGCTCAAAGGCCGCGAGGGTCTGTGGCAGCCCTATCCCGTGGAGTATAAGCGCGGAAAGCCGAAAGAGGGCACGGAAGACACGCTCCAGCTCTGTGGACAGGCGATGTGCCTTGAAGAAATGCTCTGCTGCGAGATCCCGCGCGGTGCGCTCTATTACGGCGAGCCGCGGCGGCGCACGGAAGTCGACTTCACCCCTGAGCTGCGGCAGGAGGTGCGTGCCCTCCTTGAAGAGATGCACGCGCTCTATGCGCGCGGCAGCACGCCGAAGGTAAAGCCGACAAAGGGCTGCAACGCCTGCTCGCTGAAAGGATTGTGTCTGCCAAAGCTGATGAGAAGCAAGTCCGTTTCCGCGTATCTGCGCGGCGCAATGGAGGGAGAGCGATGAGACAGCTTTTGAACACGCTTTTTGTCACATCGGAGGATATTTACCTCTCGCTGGACGGGGAAAACGTTGTGGCGAACCGCGTCGGGGAAGCGGTCGCCCGCTATCCGCTGCACACGCTGCAAAGCATCGTCTCATTTTCCTACGCGGGCGCGTCGCCCGCCCTGATGGGCGCATGCGCGCAGCGGGAGATTGGACTTGCGTTCTGCTCGCCGCGCGGGAAATTTCTCGCCCGTGTAGCAGGTCAGGCGCAGGGGAACGTCTTGCTGCGGCGGATGCAGTACCGCGTGGCGGACGACCCGTCGCAGAGCTGTCGCGTCGCCGGAATGATGATCTTCGGCAAGGTCTACAACGCAAAATGGAGCGTGGAGCGCACGCGCCGCGACCACGCCATGCGCATTGACGAATCGCGCTTTTCAGCCGTGTCCGACCAGTTACAGGGGCTTCTGCCGCAGATCGCAGCGGAGACGTCGCTCGACAGTCTGCGCGGCCTCGAGGGTGTCGGTGCGGCGGCATATTTCAGCGTGCTGGACGACATGATCTTGCAGGGAAAAGAGACGTTTTTCTTCCGCGAGCGCAGCCGCCGTCCGCCGCTCGATGCGTTCAACGCGCTGCTGTCGTTTGCTTACAGTCTGCTCGCGCACGACTGCGCCTCGGCGCTTGAAAGCGTAGGGCTGGACGCCTACGTCGGATATCTCCACCGCGACCGGCCAGGGCGGGAGTCGCTGGCGCTCGATTTGATGGAGGAGCTGCGCCCGTGCTTTGCCGACCGCTTTGTGCTCACGCTCATCAACAACCGTGTGCTTAAAGCGATCGATTTTGACTTCCGCGAGAGCGGCGCGGTGCTGCTGACGGACACAGGGCGCAGGACGTTCCTGCAGAAGTGGCAGGAGCGAAAAAAGGAGACCATCACGCATCCGTTTCTCGAGGAAAAGATACCGTGGGGTCTGGTACCGTATGTACAAAGCCTGCTGCTCGCGCGGTACCTGCGCGGCGACTTGGACGACTATCCGCCGTTTTTATGGAAGTGAGGCGCCTATGCTGGTTCTGATCACCTACGATGTGAACACGAGCGACGCCGCCGGACGCGGGCGGCTGCGCAGAATCGCAAAGGAATGTGTCAATTACGGTCAGCGCGTGCAGAATTCGGTGTTCGAATGTCTGCTGGACACGGCGCAGTGCCGGAAGCTGCAAAATGAACTCTGTAAGATCATTGACCCAGAAAAGGACAGCCTTCGATTTTACTACTTGGGTAAGAAGTACGAGAATAAAATCGAACACTTCGGCTGCAAGCAGACGTATCTGCCCGAGGAACCGATGATCTTATAGTGCGAAGCACAAGTGCGCAGAGATCACTTGGGCGGTTCGCACCCAAAATCCGCATGATTTTCCTGCATCAAAAAGGAGCAGAATGCCCTGACAGGCGGCATTCTGTGCAAAAGCATCTGAAATTTGTCTGTTATCGCAAAAATGTGCATAGTGATTTGTACACTTTTGCTGTCGCGCCCCGCAAGGGGCGCGTGGGTTGAAATTGTGCGCCCATCGCTCGTTTCAGCGGTGGGCGTTACGCGTCGCGCCCCGCAAGGGGCGCGTGGGTTGAAATTCACGGCCTGCCTTAATAGCAAAGTCTGGTTCCCGTCGCGCCCCGCAAGGGGCGCGTGGGTTGAAATTTCAATGGCGCTGATGACGGCGCTCTTCATCTTGGTGTCGCGCCCCGCAAGGGGCGCGTGGGTTGAAATCTATTATTGGATTGATTCGATGGCTAACGCTTCGTCGCGCCCCGCAAGGGGCGCGTGGGTTGAAATCTCTGGGATGGGATCATAAATTTCAAGCAATTCGGTCGCGCCCCGCAAGGGGCGCGTGGGTTGAAATGCTTTGCAGCATTCGCACGCGCTCGGCCTGCTCGGGTCGCGCCCCGCAAGGGGCGCGTGGGTTGAAATGCAACCTGAAAGCAAAAGGGAAAACGCTCGACAAGTCGCGCCCCGCAAGGGGCGCGTGGGTTGAAATTACGAGGTCATAAATCTTGAGCGTCGGCTTGCCGGTCGCGCCCCGCAAGGGGCGCGTGGGTTGAAATTTATAACAGTTCGACTCAACTTATTCAGCTCCCTGTCGCGCCCCGCAAGGGGCGCGTGGGTTGAAATCTGCGGCACATAGCCTTCACGGAGGTCTGGACTTGTCGCGCCCCGCAAGGGGCGCGTGGGTTGAAATGCAGACAATAGGCGCTCGGAGGATAACAACACCGTCGCGCCCCGCAAGGGGCGCGTGGGTTGAAATGCGTAAAATTTATCATGCCAGAAACAATCCCCGGGTCGCGCCCCGCAAGGGGCGCGTGGGTTGAAATATCGGCAAGGGGCTTGAAATGCTCAACGACCCAGTCGCGCCCCGCAAGGGGCGCGTGGGTTGAAATCAAAACACCGAGCCGCCGCGCATGGTCGACTGCGTCGCGCCCCGCAAGGGGCGCGTGGGTTGAAATCTCACTCACAGCGCCCATGTAAGTGCTGGAGTAGGTCGCGCCCCGCAAGGGGCGCGTGGGTTGAAATGTATATACAACAGAAAAAGATAGCAAAGGATTAACGTCGCGCCCCGCAAGGGGCGCGTGGGTTGAAATAAAGCAAAAGAGTGGAAAGATTGGATAGATAACCGTCGCGCCCCGCAAGGGGCGCGTGGGTTGAAATTCTCATCTCCTTTACGATGCGGACCTGTTCCATGGTCGCGCCCCGCAAGGGGCGCGTGGGTTGAAATAATATAATTTAAAATATAAAATTAGGTGAATTTGGTCGCGCCCCGCAAGGGGCGCGTGGGTTGAAATTTTTCCAAGTTTTCTAAATCTCCGTCGATTTACAGTCGCGCCCCGCAAGGGGCGCGTGGGTTGAAATTTAGATTGGGCAATACCGCGATGAAAGCAGGGCGTCGCGCCCCGCAAGGGGCGCGTGGGTTGAAACGCTCCCGGATTCTCATTGCCGTATCCCTCCATAAAAAGGAAGTCTCTGCCAACCGGCAGAGACTTCCTTTCATTTTTCTATTTTACTGATCAAAGCTTGGGTTTACGTAGTAGACGTTTTTCTCGTCCAGGCGGTCCTTGGCGAGGCGCAGGCCTTCACCGAAGCGCTGGAAGTGCACTATCTCGCGCGCACGCAGGAATTTGATGACATCACTCACGTCCGGATCGTCGGAAAGGCGCAGAATGTTGTCATACGTCACGCGCGCCTTCTGTTCCGCAGCCAGGTCCTCTGTGAGGTCCGCGATGGTGTCGCCCGTGACCTGCATGGTGCTCGCCGACCACGGGTAACCAGAGGCGAACTGCGGGAAAACGCCCGTCGTGTGGTCGACAAAGTACGGCTCGAACCCAGCCTCCTTGATCTGCTCCTCGGTCAAATTGCGCGTAAGCTGGTGAACGATCGTGCCGACCATCTCGAGATGTCCCAGCTCCTCTGTGCCGACTGTGGAAGTCCAAGGGCCACAAGCGCGAAAAGCCCTTGCGCTGCAAGGGGTACAGGCCGAAAAAGAGAACGAAAACGCGAATGTGCGAAATGCCGGCTGGCTTCATTCCTTTGACGCGGACTACCACTATCGAGGCTCCGACCTTCACTACCATGTCAATGTGTCCGCCGCGCTTTCGGAGGGAGGGGCGGTATGGTGAAGGAATTTATCTCGCAGCTTCCACCGGACAAGCTGTCGCCCTTTGCAAAGCACCCCTATCGGGTGCGGGAGGATACCGCCATGGACGAGCTGGTGGAGAGCATCCGTGTCCACGGCATTCTATCGCCCTTGTTGGCCCGGCCAAAAGGGGAGGGCTACGAGTTGGTCAGCGGGCATCGGCGGCGCTTGGCGGCGCAGAAATTGGGCCTGTCCACCGTGCCGGTGCTGGTGCGGGAAATGACCGATGATGAAGCGGTGATCCTGATGGTGGACAGCAACCTTCAGCGGGAAAACCTGCTGCCCAGCGAAAAGGCATTCGCCTACAAGATGAAACTGGAGGCAATGAAGCGACAAGCGGGGAGACCACGTAAGGATAATCCCCGACAACTTGTCGGGAATTATGAAACAGCAGATGTTATTGGTGAAACAACCAGCGAAAGTGGCCGCACCATTCAACGCTACATTCGCCTGACCAACCTCGTCCCACCGCTGCTTCAGATGGTGGACGATGGCCGCATCGCCTTTTCTCCCGCCGTAGAGCTGTCCTATCTTACCCGTGATGAGCAGACGGAGCTGTGGGACTTGATCGGGCGGGAGGACACCACACCATCGCTGTCACAGGCACTCCGCATGAAGCAGTTCTCCCGCGAGGCAAAGCTGACACCGGAGGTGCTGTACGCCATTCTCACCGAGGAAAAGCCCAATCAGAAGGAGCAGATCCGCATCAAAACCGAGTCGCTGCGGAAGTATTTCCCGCGCAATTATTCCGCGCAGCAGATGGAGCGGGAGATCATCAAGCTGCTGGAGGCCCGTTACCGCGCAAAGGACAGAGGAGAGCGATGATTTTCGTATACTGGCACTATACAAATTTCTTCCGTACAATAGCGGCAGAAAGGAGCGAGGATTATGGAGCAGAATTTACCGCCATTGCCGCCGGTCATTTTTGAGAACGGTCTTTACTACGAGCTGCGGGGCGAGCAGTATTATCCCTGCCTTTTGCCGCCGGAGTCGGACACCACAGAGGACAAGCTGCTGAAAATCATCATACGCCAGATGGCGGAAGCACAGGGCATCGACGAGGACTTGAAGGCGCGGGATCAATTGGCGTGGGTAGGTGCGATGAACAACATCAAGAGCGCCGCGCTTGAGATCCTGCGAGAGTCCAAATAATGCCCCAAGAAGGAAACAAAAGCAAAAAATCAACGCAAGCGGAGACAGGTCAAATGCCTGCCTCCGCTATTTTTATGCCCCAACGGGCAAGGAGGAACAATATGGATTATTTCTACGAGCATGAATCAGAGCTATTTGCATTTTACCGTGTTCCAAAGGTGCTGTTTACGGAGGAACCATTCAAAAACATGAATTGTGAAGCAAAATTACTTTACGGATTATTGTTGGACAAAATGGGACTTTCCCGCAAAAGCGGGTGGTTCGATAAGCAAGGGCGCGCCTTTGTTTACTATGGCATCAGCCACATTATGGAGGACTTAGGCTGCGCCCACAGCAAGGCGGAGAAGCTGCTATCCGAACTGGAGCAAGCTGGCCTGTTGCGCCGGAAACGGCAGGGGTTGGGGAAGCCGTCTGCACTGTACCCCCTGAAATTCGAAAACCGAATTTCTTGACTTTCGATTTTCGAATTTCAAGAACGCTGAAAATCAGCGTTCAGGTGCGCTGATTTTCAGCGTCTAATAAGACTGAGTAGAGCGATACTGAGATAAATATATACCAAGCCGAAAAAAGAATAATAGGGAGGATCATCAGATGAAGAACAAAGAGAACTTACGGGAAAAGCAGGTAAATCTCCGCTTGACGCAGGCAGAATATGAGCGGCTCACCCGCACCGCGCAGGACCACGGCATCGGGCGGGCGGCGTATCTCCGCATGGTGCTGCGGGGCGCGTGGCTGCGGGAGGACGGCAGAAAATCAGAATAACTTTTTCCGCTGGAATTTGATGCAGGCCGTCACACGGTCACGGATATAAGGAACATCCCGCTTGGCGTAAAACTCCAGCGGCTCTGAAAGGGCCGCCATGATCTCTTTTTCGGCAAAGTCGCAGCGAAGCTGCGGCCCATAGAGATTTTGGGCCGCATGGACCTGTCGGACAAAGCCCGTTTTCATGGGCTGAGCCTTGAGCTGACGCACCAATGCGTCCGGCTCGATCTCCATGGGATAGTCCCGTGTGTTGGACAGCAGGCCCGCACCAAAGTCGAAGATGGGGCAGTAGTCAAAGCCATCACCGCAGCGCAGCACAGCGATGTTGTTCAGATGCCGGTCCTCGTTGCCGAACAGCATATCCACCTCGAACAGCAGCGTCAGATAGGTGCCGAAGCGGTCAAGTCCCGTCAGCCGCTCAACCTGCTCCACCAACCACGCAAGGCGGCTCTGAAGATTGGGCAGACGGTTTACCGCGGTCTGCCAGTCCGGGCCAACGCCTTTTCGCAGCAGTTCCGCAAGGGTCAGGATGGCCTCGCCCTGACGTAGAAAATTGGCACTGGAACAGCCGTTCCTGATGTGTCCGTGGACTTCCAGCCGCTCCATGCGGTAGGTCACATAGCGAAAGCCCAACGCGCCGGTATTGGTTTGTGCCAGCAGCGCAGAGGTTACGGTTTCTGCCAGCCCTTCATAGCCGAACAGATCCAGCTTGTACCAGCGGCCATCTGCCAGCCATTTTTCCTGATTGCCCTTAGACGAGGTTTCCGCGATGCGGCTTCCCGTTGTCAGTCTGATCGACATATTCAGCCCTCCACAATTTTGATCCAGCACGAATCCTCTGCCATGCGCCCTTCGGTCTTGCGGATGATCGCCAGCGGGTCATAGCAGTCCAGTCCCAAGTCAGACAGGTAATATTTCAAACCGTCCCGCTCCTGCGGCACACAGCGGTCTTTCAAAAAGATTTGCAGATCGTCCCATGTGGGCTTGCGGTTCACGCCGAAAGCGGTGGAAAGGGGAGAACTGGCCTCGTTTTCGATGGCAAGTTGATGAGTGGTTTGGTCAGCGCAGATCTTCGTACAGAGCTTATTCCCATCGTAGTAGTACAGGATCAGGAGGGCGTGAGCGCTGCTTCGGGCATTGGCCAGAAATACATTGTAATCAGACACGGCAGGGCGGCGGATGGTAATGCTTTCCCCATCGAATTGCAGCGTTACGGTGCGGCTGCCCTCAGAGATGCCCAGGGCCTTCATCCAAGCAGATGGCAGAGCCACGCGGTAGCCATTGGCATCCGGACCGGCGTTTCCCCCCGCCTTGTTGATAAGAATATTTGCAGTTCGTTCCTCGTGTAGCACGGTCATTCACCTCAAAAGTTTCTCGCAATTATTATACCTATTGGACACCAATAAATCAAGAAGTTAATTTTACAACAGCATTGTCACGAAAATGAAACCGCTATACGGAAGCTGAATTCGCAAGCATAGCATTTGGCCGTCCAAATGCGCTTGTTAGGGGAAGCAATTCCCCTATAACCCCTTATGAATTGAAAGGAAAAACGATCATGAGAAAACGACCAATCAAAATATCGCTCCGTTTGAATGAGCAGGAACATGAACATTTGAAACAGCAGGCTATGCTCTCTGGCTTCCCAATGGAAGTATTCCTCCGTGCGCTGATCTCTGGCATGAACCTCCGATCCCGACCACTCGCTGAATACGCCGAAATCCGGCGTCAACTCGCCGGCATTGGAAATAACATCAATCAAATCGCTCATGTTGTCAACACCCGCGGCTTTGCCACGAAGGAAGACATTGCCGCAGTCACGACAGCACAGCGGGTGATCTGGCAGATCGCAAAGCGGCTTTGAGATAGCTTATTCCAAGATATATGCCGTCTGAACAAGGCCAACGACAAAAAGCAGAGCGCGCAGCCTCCTTTCTCAAGGCTGCGCGCCCGTTTTTGTTATATCGATCAATTCCCGCTTCTGGGACGCAAGCATCGAAATATTGCTTGTGGATACAGCGTTTTATGGTATAATTATTTTATAAGAGTATAGGCAGGATGCGCTGTGCACCGATTTTGGGATACACACTAAAAGTCTATTTCATAAAACGCAGGGAGGCCCACAATGGCACTTGAGAATAAACTTGGCATCACCAATTCCGCCGAGCTTGCCCGCGAGGAGGAGCGGATCAGCAAGAAGAAAGCCGTAGAACTGTTTGAAAGCGGCTCTCTGGACAAGCTGGCACCCGGTAGATTTGCGTCGCTGCAAGCCATTCATAAGACGCTGTTCGAGGATATTTATGACTTTGCAGGCGAACTGCGCACGGTGAATCTTGCAAAGGGCAATTTCCGTTTTGCCCCTTTAATGTATCTGGAGGTGGCACTTGGAAACATCGACAAGATGCCGCAGTCCACCTTTGACGAGATCATCGAAAAGTATGTGGAAATGAATATCGCCCACCCGTTCCGCGAGGGCAACGGCCGCAGTACCCGCCTGTGGCTTGACCAGATGCTGAAAGCCAGTATCGGACAGGTGGTGGATTGGAGCAAAGTGGATAAGGAGGATTATCTCCTCGCCATGGAGCGCAGCCCCATCAAGGACGTGGAGATCAAGGTTCTGCTGAAAGCGGCTTTGACCGACGAGATCAATAGCCGCGAGGTCTATATGAAGGGCATCGACCACAGCTACTACTATGAGGGGTATACGACCTTCAAGACGGAAGATCTGAGCAAGGAATGAGGTGCACATTGATTTTGCGGACAAAAGCACTTCCAAAAGTATCAGCCCCAAAGTTTCAAAGTATCAATTTGATACTCTGAACTGCTCGCTGGAGGAACTGGCTGTTTTGGAGCGGGTCGCACAGAACCCAAGCATCAAGCAGCAGGAACTTGTGAGCGCAACGGGTAAATCCATCGCAACCGTGAAGCGGATCATAACGTCCTTGCAGGATAAGAACTATATCCGCAGAGAGAACGGCAAGAGGTACGGCAAGTGGGAAGTGCGGGTTGATTAGGAACCCTTTGGGATCAAGTCTCTTAAATGAAATAGAACCTGCCTTAGCGAATACTCTAGCAAATTGGACTATACTTTATTGACATAACAGGCAGATAATTATATCATATGAATAAGATAAGGGCTGCTCCTCGGCCCCAAGAAGTCAGCTCTGTAAAGTTACAGGGCTGATTTTTTGCTATTTGGGAGGTGTTAGGTTGGAATATTGCGCCCATATTTCAGACGATGGCCGCCGACAGACGGTGGCAGAGCATCTGACAGGAACCGCAGCGCTGTGCCGCGCGTTTGCAGGTGCGTTCGGTGCGGAGGCAGAGGGAGAGTTGATGGGTCTCGCCCATGATATTGGCAAATGCACCGATAGCTTCCAAAAACGCTTGCTGGAGGACGGCCCCATTGTGGACCACGCCACTGCCGGTGCGGTGGCCTGCGCGCAGCTTTTGCGCACTTGTGCCGCCGCCTGTGTAGCTGGACATCATAGCGGACTTCCTGATCTCGGAAACCCGCGAACAGACCGAGCAGGGGACGCGACCCTCTACGGGCGGCTCAAAAAAGGCTTGGAAGATCGGTATTTGGACCGCTGCGGCGAAAGCGGTGCGCCGCTGCCGCAGATCCCGCCGGAAACGCCAGAACGGGATCTGTGGAAACTGTCATTCCGGACACGAATGCTCTATTCCTGTCTGGTCGATGCAGATTTTTTAGACACGGAGCGGTTCATGAACGGCGAGCGGGGCCGGGGCGGTTACGATGACCTGTCGACGCTTCTCAAGCGGCTGGAGGATTATATCGCACCGTGGCAGAATCCGAAAACAGAGCTGAACCGACTTCGCTGTAAAATGTTAAACGCCTGCATGGATGCGGGCAGTAAGCCAAAAGGCATTTACACGCTGACGGTGCCCACCGGCGGCGGGAAAACAGTAGCCTCCCTCGCCTTTGCCCTGCGTCATGCAGTGGCCAACGGCATGAAGCGGGTAATCTATGTCATTCCCTACACCTCCATCATTGAACAGAACGCGGGGGTATTTCGGAATGTTCTGGGAGACGGCAATGTGCTGGAGCACCACTCCGGCGTAGAGTTCGACCTCTCCGATGGTGCGTCGCCCGAGGAGATACGCCGGGCGCTAGCATCAGAAAACTGGGATATGCCGTTGGTGGTGACAACGGCGGCGCGGTTTTTCGATTCCCTGTACGCAAACCGTTCCTCCAAATGCCGCAAGCTCCACAACCTTGCAAACAGTGTCATCATATTCGATGAAGCGCAAATGCTGCCCCTGTGCCACCTGCGGCCCTGCGTGGCGGCGATGGCATCGCTGGCGGAGCATGTCGGCTCCACGCTGGTGTTGTGTACCGCCACGCAGCCGTCCCTGGGCGATCTGCTGCGCACCTACGCGCCGGAGCATACCGTGACGGAGTTGTGCCCCCAGACGGAGGAGGTATATGATCGCTTTCGCCGTGTGACCTTCCGGCAGGCCGGGATTTTGGAGGATGAAGCGCTGGCAGAACGGTTGGGCGAATACAAACAGGTGCTCTGCGTGGTCAACAGCCGAAAGGCGGCGCAGCAGATTTTTGACCGCCTACCTCAAGAGGGCAGCTTCCATCTTTCAACGCTGATGATTCCTGCGCAGAGACAGACGATTTTGGAGGAAATTCGACGGAGATTAAAGGACGGCGAGCCGTGCCGTGTGGTGTCTACATCCCTTATCGAGGCGGGTGTGGATGTGGACTTTCCTACAGTCTACCGTGAACTGGCGGGACTGGATTCCATTCTGCAAGCGGCGGGGCGCTGCAACCGGGAGGGAAAGCGGCCGGCAGAGGAGAGTATTGTAACGATTTTCGAGCGAACGGAACTGCCGCCGCTTTTATTCCGCACGGCTGTGGGCGCAACGCGCTATGCACTGGAGGACGGGCGTGATCCCGCCGCACAGGAAACCATGCAGCGGTATTTCTGCGAACTGCGCGCACTGAGTGGGGAAACGCTTGACAAGTATGGCATCGTCAAAGCCTTTGAAGATGGCATCAGCGGCTGTGCGCTGCCGTTTCGCACCGTGGCGGAGAAGTTTCATTTCATTGACGAAAATACGCGCACAGTCTATGTGTCCATCGGCGATGGCGCGGCGCTCGTCGAGCAGTTAAAGGAAGGGGAATGCTCCAAAGGTCTCTACCGCAAGCTGGGGCGCTATGCCGTTTCCGTGTACGACCGGCATTTTGAGGCGCTGTATGCAGCCGGCGCGTTGCTGACGGCGCAGGATGTTCCCGCGTTGGACGGTAACAGCGCCATTCTTACAGATTTAACGCTGTACGATGAGAGGACAGGCCTGACGCTGGAACCGGAAACGGGTAAGGCATTGTTGATCTAAGAAAATAGCAGAAGGACGGAAGACCGTCCTTCTGCTTGTAAGCATAATTGCTTTTCAACATATTTCAATCCACGTCTTATCTGACGACTAATTTAATATAGCATATATATTCCTTCTTGTCAACTTTTAATTTCTTTTTAACATGAAGTTGACATTATAAACATATTGTATTATGATCAAATAAAGTTCAACTAAGAGAGGAGTGATCCAATGCCGATCCAAGTGGAGGTCTGGGGCGATTACGCCTGCTTTACGCGGCCCGAGATGAAAACGGAACGTGTCAGCTACGATGTGATGACGCCCTCGGCGGCGCGCGGACTGCTGGAGAGCATCTACTGGCATCCCGGACTCAGATGGGTGATCGACCGCATCCATGTGTGCAGTCCCATCTACTTTACCAACATCCGCCGCAACGAGGTAAAGGACACCATCAGCGCCAGCAAGGTGAAAACAGTGATGAACGGCGGAACGGGAGAGCTGTACCTATCTGCACCGGAAAGCATTCAGCAGCGCGCGGCCATGGTGCTGCGGGACGTGCACTATGTCATCGACGCGCATTTTGAGATGACACCTGCCGCCGCGCCGGGGGACAATGACGGTAAATTTCAGGACATCATCAAGCGGCGGCTGGAGAGGGGACAGTGCTACAGTATGCCCTACTTCGGCACGCGGGAATTTCCCGCGCACTTCCGCCGCTGCACCGAACTGCCGCCCTGTCCCGACGTGCTGAAGGGTACAAAGGATCTCGGATGGATGCTGTGGGACATGGATTTCAGCGATCCTAAAAACATTACCCCGAAATTCTTTCGCGCGCAGCTTGTCGACGGCGTGATGACCGTCCCGCCGCCTGAGAGCAGGGAGGTGAGAGGATGATCCTGCAAGCGCTGACGCGGTATTATGAGGACCTGCTCGCACAGGGGAAGATCGACGCCCCCGGCTGGGCTCCCGTGAAGATCAGCTACGCGCTGTATCTCGATGAAAACGGCGAACTGATACAGGTCGTGCCGACGATGGAGGAAGTGTCGAAGGGGAAGAAAACCGTTTTGCAGCCGCAGTCTAAGCCATTACCCGCGGCGGTAAAGCGCACGGTAGGCATTGCCGCAAACTTTTTGTGGGACAATTCCTCCTATCTTCTTGGCATCGACCAAAAGGGCAAGCCGGAACGCAGCCGCGAGTGCTTTGCCGCAGCTGCAAGACTTCACCACGAAATACTGGACGGCGTTGATTCTCCTGTTGCCCATGCGATTCTTACATTTTTTGACACATGGAAGCCGGAAAACGCAGCGGAGCACCCGGCGCTCGCCGGACAGCTCAACGAGATAACGGCAGGCGGAAATCTTCTCTTTCGAGTGGATGAAACGTATCCGCAGAAGGACGCCGCCATCTGTGAGGCGTGGCGGCGATACCGGGAGAGCAGCGCTGACGACGCGGTTCGGATGCAGTGCCTTGTAACAGGCGGGGAAGATGAGATCACCGCCGTGCATCCGTCGGTCAAGGGCGTACGGGACGCGCAGTCCAGCGGCGCGGCACTGGTATCGTTCAATGCTCCGGCGTTCTGTTCCTACGGACACGAGCAGAATTTCAACGCCCCGGTGGGAAAATATGCCGCCTTTGCCTATACCGCCGCACTGAACCACCTGCTCGCGGACAAAGAAAATGTACAGCTCATCGGTGATACTACGGTCGTCTGCTGGGCAGAGGGCGCGGAGGATGTATACCAGGACTTCGGCATGGCGGCGCTGTTCGGCGGAGAGAAGGCAGGATTATCGGACAACGACCTGCGCGCGGCGCTCAAGCGCCTTGCAGACGGTCTTCCCTGCGAGGACCTCGGCATTGACCCGAACCGGCCGTTCTACATTCTGGGCCTTGCGCCCAACGCGGCGCGGCTTTCCGTCCGTTTCTTCCTGCGCGACAGCTTCGGCGCGCTGATGAAGAATATCAACGACCACTACGAGCGCATGGAGATCGTGAGACCGTCCTACGAAAAATTCAGTTATCTGCCGCTGTGGGCAATGCTGCGTGAAACGGTAAATCTGAATTCCCGCGACAAAGTGCCTTCTCCCGCAATGGCGGGCGCGACGGCGCGAGCCGTCTTTTCCGGCGGACGCTATCCAGCCTCGCTCCTTGAAGCGACGATGCTCCGCATCCGCGCAGAGCGCAATATCACGTGGGGGCGGGCTGCGATCATCAAGGCTTATTATCTGAAAAATCCACTCGAGGACTGCCCAAAGGAGGTTTTGACCGTGAGTCTCAATGAATCGAGCACTGATACCGCTTACACGCTCGGTCGACTGTTTTCTGTCTACGAGGCCGTACAGCAGAGCGCAAATCCCGGTATCAATGCGACCATCAAGGATAAGTATTTTAACTCCGCAGCGGCAATGCCTGCAAGCATCTTCCCGGTGCTGAACAATCTGTATCAGAAGCACCTGCGCAAGCTGGAGGCAGGACAGCGCGTTTACTATGACAAGCAGATCATGGCGCTCAAGAGTATTCTGGGCGAAAGCTACCCCGCCCGCATGACGCTGGCACAGCAAGGGTCATTCGACCTCGGTTATTATCATCAGACGCAAAAGCGCTACACCAAAAAGGAGGAAGAGAACAATGTCTGAACCCATCAAGAACCGCTATGAATTTGTGGTGCTGTTCGATGTAGAAAACGGCAATCCCAACGGCGATCCCGACGCGGGCAATATGCCGCGCGTCGACCCGGAGACCGGCTACGGTCTTGTGACCGATGTGTGCCTCAAGCGCAAGATAAGAAACTATGTGGAGACCGCCAAGGAGGATGCAGCGGGCTATCGCATTTACATCAAGGACGGCGTGCCGCTGAACACGAGCGACAAGGAGGCCTGCGCCTATGTGGGGGTTGACCCGGACAAGCTGAAGGATGCAAAGAAAAAGGACGAGCATCTGGACGAAAAGCTCCGGGACTTCATGTGTGACAACTTCTACGATATTCGTACCTTCGGCGCGGTGATGACCACCTTTGTGAAGGGAGCTCTCAACTGCGGTCAGGTGCGGGGACCAGTGCAGCTTGGTTTTGCCCGCAGCGTCGATCCTATTCTGCCGCAGGAGGTGACCATCACCCGCGTGGCCATCACTACCGAGGCGGACGCAGAGAAGAAGGGCACGGAGATGGGCCGCAAGTACATCGTACCCTACGGCCTGTACCGGGCGGAGGGCTATGTCTCCGCCAACCTTGCCCGCAAGACTACCGGCTTTTCTCAGGAGGACCTTGACCTGCTGTGGACGGCCATTTTGAATATGTTCGAGAACGACCACTCCGCCGCCCGGAGTAAGATGGCCGTCCGGGAACTGATCGTTTTCAAGCATGACTGCGAGTTGGGCTGTGCCCCGGCCCATAAGCTCTTTGAACTGGTGAAAGCGGTGCGGAAGGACGGCGTGACTACGCCCAGAAGCTATGAAGATTATACCGTCACCGTAGACGAAGAGAAACTGCCGGAGGGCGTGACCTGCACGCGGATGGGGTGATCTATTCCGGGGATGATTTCCTTCAACTCTCCGGTTTGCAGCACTTCAAGTTCTGCCGCCGCCAGTGGGCGCTCATTCACATCGAGAACCAGTGGGCGGAGAATTACCGCACGACGGACGGCGCGATCCTGCATGAAAACGCGCACAACGGCGCATTTTCCGAAAGCAGGGGAGATCTCCTCGTCACGCGCGATATGCGCATTTTCTCGCGCTCGCTCGGCGTTTCCGGCGCGTGCGACGTGCTGGAATTTCACCGCGGCGAAACCGGCATCCCGCTCAAGGGGCGTGAGGGGCTGTGGCAGCCATATCCCGTGGAATATAAGCGTGGAAAACCAAAAGAGGGAACGGAGGATGCGCTTCAACTCTGCGGACAGGCGATGTGCCTTGAAGAAATGCTCTGCTGCGAGATTCCGCGTGGCGCGCTGTATTACGGTGAGCCGCGGCGACGCACTGAGGTAGACTTTACGCCGGAGCTGCGAGGGGAAGTAACGGCTCTTCTGACGGAGATGCACGACCTTTACCGGCGCGGCCACACGCCGAGAGCAAAACCGACAAAGGCCTGCAACGCCTGCTCGCTCAAATCGCTGTGCCTGCCGAAGCTGATGCGCGGAAAATCCGTTTCCTCGTATCTGCGCGGCGCTATGGAGGGAGCGCCATGAGACAGCTATTGAATACGCTTTTTGTCACATCGGAGGACATCTACCTTTCATTGGACGGCGAAAATGTTGTGGCAAACCGCAGTGGGGAAGCGGTCGCGCGCTATCCGCTGCACACGCTGCAAAACATCGTCACCTTCTCCTACGCAGGGGCTTCGCCTGCATTGATGGGAAAATGCGCGCAGCGGGAGATCGGGCTTGCGTTCTGCTCGCCACGGGGAAAATTCCTTGCGCGCGTTTCCGGGCAGATGCAGGGAAATGTTCTTCTGCGGCGGATGCAGTACCGCGTGGCAGATGACCCATCGCAAAGCTGCCGAATCGCCCGGAATATGGTTTTCGGCAAGGTCTTCAATGCCCGCTGGAGCGTGGAGCGCACACGCCGCGACCATGTCCAGCGCATTGACGATGTGCGCTTTTCCTCTGTATCCGCGCAGCTTCAGGGGCTTTTGCCGCAAATTACGGAGGAAACATCGCCGGACAGTCTGCGTGGACTGGAAGGCATCGGTGCAGCAGCATATTTCAGCGTGCTGGACGACATGATCTTACAGGGCAAGGAAACCTTTTTCTTTCACGAGCGCAGCCGCCGTCCGCCGCTCGACGCGTTCAATGCAATGCTGTCTTTTGCCTATAACCTGCTTGCACACGACTGCGCATCGGCTCTCGAAAGCGTGGGGCTGGACGCGTATGTTGGCTGTCTCCACCGCGACCGCCCCGGGCGGGAGTCTCTGGCGCTCGATCTGATGGAGGAGTTGCGTCCCTGCTTTGCAGACCGCTTTGTGCTCACGCTCATCAACAACCGTATCATGAAGCCCGCCGATTTTGAGTTTCGGGAAAGCGGCGCGGTGCTGCTGACGGACGCAGGGCGCAGAACGTTTCTGCAAAAGTGGCAGGAGCGGAAAAAGGAGACCATCACCCACCCGTTTCTGGATGAAAAGATGCCGTGGGGACTCGTCCCTTATGTGCAAAGCCTGCTGCTGGCGCGTTACCTGCGCGGTGATCTCGAAGATTACCCGCCGTTTTTGTGGAAGTGAGGCTCTTATGCTGGTACTGATCACTTACGATGTCAGCACGGAAGACGCCGCCGGGCGCAAGCGTTTGCGGCAGATTGCAAAGCGGTGCGTCGACTACGGTCAGCGCGTGCAGAATTCCGTGTTTGAATGTCTGCTGGATACAGCGCAATATCGAAAGCTACAGCACGAGCTTTGCGGGATCATGGATCCGGAAAAAGACAGTCTGCGTTTCTATTGTCTCGGGAAAAAGTATGAGAATAGAATTGAGCATTTTGGCTGCAAGCAGACCTACCTTCCGGAAGAACCGATGATCTTATAGTGCGAAGCAAAAGCTCGCAGAAATTTCCGCAGCGGTTCGCACCGCAAATAGAGAAGTTTTTGCCGATCTGCAAGCGGCAAAACGCTTTGAAAGGCAGCGTTTTGCGCAAAGATATCTGGAATCCATGCCTTTTTTGCAAAAATGTGCAAAGAAATTTGTTCACTTTTGCTGTCGCGCCCCTCGCGGGGCGCGTGGATTGAAATTGTGAATGCTAACCAAAAAACAAATTTTCAGTTGAGTCGCGCCCCTCGCGGGGCGCGTGGATTGAAATGGATATGCAGGAGATTAACGCTGAGTATGAAGCGTCGCGCCCCTCGCGGGGCGCGTGGATTGAAATATATTATCGAGTACGATACTGGCGAGGGCGTAAGAGTCGCGCCCCTCGCGGGGCGCGTGGATTGAAATTGGAACGGTGAAAGTCGTGGCACCAAGCACATGAGTCGCGCCCCTCGCGGGGCGCGTGGATTGAAATAGAATGTACTGATCATAGTTCCGGGAATTGTAACCGTCGCGCCCCTCGCGGGGCGCGTGGATTGAAATAACCATGTGCTTCACATCGGTCAGGAAGTCCACAATGTCGCGCCCCTCGCGGGGCGCGTGGATTGAAATCCTCTGGTCGGACATGCTGGGCAATGAAGACCCCAGTCGCGCCCCTCGCGGGGCGCGTGGATTGAAATAATCCCTGCTGTCTGCGCCAAAAGAGGAGAGCCGCGTCGCGCCCCTCGCGGGGCGCGTGGATTGAAATGGATGTGCAGACCATCAGGGAGCTGTGCACGAAAGTCGCGCCCCTCGCGGGGCGCGTGGATTGAAATCGGTTCTGCGATGTGGATGATCTCTTCGAGGACTGCCGCGTCGCGCCCCTCGCGGGGCGCGTGGATTGAAATCAGCATGTATAACGCAATCCCGTTTGACGGAGACAGGTCGCGCCCCTCGCGGGGCGCGTGGATTGAAATAGCGAACCGCGCCCGCCGCTGAAATCGTAATGCGTGGTCGCGCCCCTCGCGGGGCGCGTGGATTGAAATATCTTTGGCCGCAGCCGCACAAGCTGCACGTCGATGTCGCGCCCCTCGCGGGGCGCGTGGATTGAAATAATGCGGTAAACATAGTCAAATGGCTTACCGCCGTCGCGCCCCTCGCGGGGCGCGTGGATTGAAATTTGATCTCCTTTACAGCAGCAGGGTCAACCTGCGTCGCGCCCCTCGCGGGGCGCGTGGATTGAAATAGGTTCGCGACCACGTTCTCGCGGGTAATGGCCTCGTCGCGCCCCTCGCGGGGCGCGTGGATTGAAATCTCTTTAAGGAAAGGGGCGGCAAAAAGGGCGCAAGGTCGCGCCCCTCGCGGGGCGCGTGGATTGAAATAGGAACGTGTTGTTCAGGTAGGTGTGGATGGTGCTGGTCGCGCCCCTCGCGGGGCGCGTGGATTGAAATGCGGTAGCTCGCCTCATACTTCGGGCGGTATGCGGTCGCGCCCCTCGCGGGGCGCGTGGATTGAAATATCTCAATACCTCACTCCGATAAAATCCAGCACTCGTCGCGCCCCTCGCGGGGCGCGTGGATTGAAATAGGGCGAGCGCGTCTTTGACGTCATCGCGGATATCATGTCGCGCCCCTCGCGGGGCGCGTGGATTGAAATACCCTGAATGCCTTGCTTACCCTGTTCACCCTGGTCGCGCCCCTCGCGGGGCGCGTGGATTGAAATTCATTATATACCTTGCGGTATAAGCACAAGTCTCCCGTCGCGCCCCTCGCGGGGCGCGTGGATTGAAATTGGAGTTCGACAACGAGCATCTGCCGGAGCACTGTCGCGCCCCTCGCGGGGCGCGTGGATTGAAATACCTCAGAGGGACAGGGAATTCAAAAATAACCGGTCGCGCCCCTCGCGGGGCGCGTGGATTGAAATCATCTAAATCCCCCTTATCCATCCTGAGCCTGTACCGTCGCGCCCCTCGCGGGGCGCGTGGATTGAAATAGGTCCTCCACAATGGCGTCCTGCAAAAACTCTTGGTCGCGCCCCGCAAGGGGCGCGTGGATTGAAATTCGGCTGCGCCCTCGGTCACGGTGCGCGTGACGACGGTCGCGCCCCGCAAGGGGGCATAATGCGAACACCTATTAGATGAATCGCGAATATATGAAAGCGAAAACAAGGCTGTTGGTAAATGAACCAATGCCTTGTTTTCGCTTTCATATACTTAACAGCAACCCAACTCTTTTCTGCACCTGCTGTTCGATCATCCGCAATCTATTTTCGGGCAGGTTATAGCGCGAGTGCTTCTTGAACTTGAAGTTCAGCAGATGCCGCAGCTTCTCGCGCAGCTCCGGCGTCAGCGCGTCCTTGGCTGTGCCGAGAAAATCATCGTACACGCTGGGGTACAGCGTTTCGATATATGCCTCCAGCGCAGCCTCGTCCGCCCAGGCGTCCGCGCCTGCAAAGTTAAAGAGGGAATTGCCATGGTCGAACAGGGGAGCAGGGGAGACGATGGTATTCGTCCGGTTATCGACCATCACGCCGAAGTTCCCGAAATGCCGATCCACATTGCAGATCACCGCATCAAACACCAGCATTTCGTTCAGCGCGTTGACAAACTTATCTCCCATCTTTTTGTAATACGCCCTGACAGCCCCCATGCCGCCCTTAGAAACGAGATGTCCGATAGGGAGGTAGGCATACGCCTTGTCGGTAAAAAGCTCGCAGGTGGAGCAGAGAACGCCCTTCCAACAGGATAAGCCATAGTGGATCGCGTGAACACCCATGGCGGCGGCGATCTGCGCGGCGTAAAACTCAGAGTATGGCTCGTTGCCGGTATTGGCCGCCCCCTCCATGCCGCCCTTGTAAAGATAAACCTTGCCGCCGATGCGCCGCCAGCATTTGCGGAGCATTCCATTGGTGGTAAACTCCGGGCTGGAGAGCAGGGAGGTGCGGACGCTGCTGCCATAACCGGTAAAGGCAAGCTCTGCCAGAACATTGCTGAATGGGTTGTCGTAGAGATTTACCTTGCCGAAAGAAGCGGTGTCACCGTCCTCAACGACCCAATAGCAATCGTTAAGTGATAGTCCTTTACAAACACTGATAATACTGAGCGGTCGGTTGAGGCTTAAGCCGCATTTTGCCAAAAGGCTATGGACATAGGCACGATTCTTCGGGATCGTGCGGCGGCGCAGCCAACGGCTCAATCCGTCCGGTGTCAGCGTCAGATCAAGCGGCAGCAATGCCGCTTTTTCTTCATTTGTCCAAAGAATTTGGATCTCCGGCTCACTGGTATCGGTCGTTGCGGAGAATTTAACGAGCGGTTCATCGAACTGCTTTAAAATATAGTTCATGATAAATCCTCCTCAAAAGTTACTTCAGACCACACAGAAAATTTTCTACATTCAAATACTGAACACCCTCAGCAAACTTATCTTTTCCGCGATAAAGAACGAATTTACCGCTGATCGGGCCAAAGCGATTTTCAATGATTTGGCATTTCTCTGCATCACGCAGATGAAGTGTCTGCTTTTCGTTGGTCTCGGTGCTGTGCTTGATTTCATAGATGCGGCAATTTTGACCTGCTTTATCGTAAATCACCATGTCAAACTCGCCGCCGGCATCGAACTTGAATTTGAACGCTTCCATCGTACTGGGTGCCGCTTTGCGGACTTCCAGCAGAACAATGTCCTCCAGCATCCGGCCCTTTACATCGTCCAGAATCTTTCCTGTGATATATGCCTTATCTGCTTCGGAAATCGATGCAAAATAGGCATCCTGCATCAGGGAGTAGACCAAAGCCTTTGCGATGGCATAGCGCATACCGGGCTGGGAAAAGACGATATGCTCCGTCTGCTTACCGCTTTCGTACCGTTCCGGACAGTTGACGATCAGATCCAGCATAAGCAAATACTTTTTCACCTTGTCGATATGCTCCTGCGTGATTGGAACGGTTGTTTCACTCTCTTCCTTGACCTCAATGATGGCCTTTAATCGCTCCAATATTTGCTTTTCATTGACATCATAGAGAACGGTTGCCCGTTCCGCAGGGAGATCATGCAGAAGCAGCTCCTTTGCGGAGCCAAAGTCATGGGACTTAAATTCGTCCTCTACTACACGCAGCACAAACCGGTGGTTCATGTGCTGCACAATGCGGTTGATAACATTGGTCAGCTCACCTTTTTCGTAAAGCTCCCGCAGTTGATTGAAGTATTCGCCGTAATGGTCATTTTTCAGTGTATGCTGAATGTTGCGGCTGATGGCGGTATCAATATACTTCCGGGTACTTTCATCGTCCCGAAACGCGACCTCGTCAAAGGCGGCATCCGGATCGTCAAAGCTCATATTTTCCATTTTCAGCGTTCCGCCGTATTCAATATAAGAATCGACAGAACAGATGTTCAGGAGCCGCGCATACTCCCGAAAGGGAATAAAAGAAGTGTGGATCGTCACGCTTCTGTCGTACAGTTCATCGCGGTTTGCCATAGCGAAGCCAAGAGAGTCCGTACCGGAAACAACGATTTTCATGCCCATCATGCTGAACACATCGGAAAGCACGGCAGCGGTGTCGATGAAGTCGCTCAGGAGCGTAATTTCATCAATAAACACATACCGATAGCCCAGTTCAAACAGAGCTTTCAAGTCCTTTGTCAGCCGTGACATATCATCGGTGGTCTGCACCTTGATGTAGGCCGTTTTTTCTATGGGCAGTTCGGAAAGCATTTGGAACAGAAGTGTTGTCTTTCCGGTTCGGCGGAGACCGTATAAAATACAGATTTTCCCATCGTAGGAGCCGGTCACAAACTTCTGTAAGATGCTGAAACAGTCCCGCTTGCCGTATTTTGCCACGCTGTTTGCCAACGCCTGCAAGCCTGTACCCGTGACAACATTCGTATGAAACTCTGTTGTTTGCGAGGGTAAGGAAACCGAGACAATAGGCTGACCATAGCTTTCCAGCTTTTGATAAATCGCATGGTATCTGGCTGTATTTGCTTTTGCGGCATCGTTTTCGTAATTCTGATAGTTGCGCGTGGACATACCGAGGTATTCCGCGCATTGGGCCTGATTCAACCCTTTTGAAATACGCAATTCTTTTAAGGTCACACTCATCACCTCGCCTTTATTATATCACAGTATACGCAAGTGGCAAGAAAAATACGCAAACATTTCGTGTTTTCTTCGTCTATTTTTCGTCCCTTCAACTTGTAGTACAAGAATTGTGGCTCCAGTTGCTCTGAAATTCGGAGTGTCTGGAGCCTTAAATGTTAACGCTTTGTGAACAAATGAAAAATGTAAAGAAAATGTTGCCAAAAGTACCTTTCAGAATCGGGATAGATACGAAAAGAGGAAAGACAAAATTGAATGACCGCCGGAGCGTTTCTCTTTCGGGGAAGCAGGCCATGACCG
>OGCQ01000465.1_pt1 | contig 67167 bp, 58 predicted proteins | sample 1570161 | NCBI WGS metagenome assembly OGCQ01 (sample SAMEA4384402, study PRJEB24528) | human gut metagenome | reverse complement strand
ACCATGAGATATAGAGGCGAAGAGTTCTAAAGAAGAACTCAAAACTTCTATGACAGAGGAAAAACAAAAAGAAGGCTATGCCAACGCATAGCGAATGGAATACGCTATGTGAAAAAATTTATATGGTGTGTATTTATTTACGCATCATATTTTTTTGAAAGACCATTTTGATTATAATGAAATTAAAATAATTGAAAAACAGTTGAAAATAAAAAATTGGTATGCTATTATAAAGCTGTAAACAAAAGTATTTGAAACGCAAAAGAAGAGAAAAGGAGTAAAGTAGAATGAACAAACCAGCAAACCGTTGTGGCTGTACACACACACACACACACACCGTATATTCTTACCAAAGAGAAGAATTAGCAGAAGTTGCTAAGGTTTGTTTGCTATACTCAAAAACAGCTTATGATTTCGTATGCAATATTGCATGTGAAATTGTATATAAAGCTGAAAAAAACACATATTATAAATATAAGAAGATAGGAGTAGTTTAGAAAAGGCTATTTCTGTCTTTTTTGCGTTTAAAAATACTTAAAGTGAACAAAATAAATAAAGGAGGAAGAAAGTAAAAATGAAAACAAAATTTAAAAATAAACAAGAAAGAGGAATCACACTTATTGCTTTGGTTGTTACTATAGTTGTTTTGTTAATATTAGCAGGAGTAAGTATAAGTTTAGTGCTAAGCAATAATGGAGTAATAAGTAAGGCAAAAGATGCTAAGAATCAATATGCAGAAGCACAAACAAATGATGAAAAACAATTAAATGAAGTATCAGATTGGATAGATACAAAAGTTGGAGACACAACAGGAGGAGGTTCTGATTATGACCCTGCTTCAGATGGAGTAACAATACCAGAAGGGTATTACTATGTTGGAGGAACAAAAGCAAAAGGATTAGTTATTTCTGATGCAGAAGCAGATAATGAAAAATATAAGGAACAGGAAAATGTTGGTAAAGATTTAGCTGGAAACCAATGGGTGTGGGTGCCTGTTGAAACACCAAGTAGCTTATATACAACTGTAGCAGAAGGAAAAACACTTTCTGGAAATACAGGAGTAAAAACTACAAAATATACAAATTCAGAAATAATAAGTGGAATAACGAGAGTTCAACCAGGAAGTACAAGTAGTTATAAAGAGCCAGATATAGTAACTACTTATGATAATGATACAAATGCAAAAACAGCAGGATTTAGTAGTTTAGCAAATATGGCAGAGACTATGAAAAGTGACTATGAAGAAATGATAAAAAGTTTAGAGAAATATAAAGGATTTTATATAGGAAGATATGAGTTAACTGCCGATGGTGAGAAGACAGGAGCTACTCAAACATGTGAAAATGGTGTAAATTGGTATACATTATATAAAAATTGTACAACATTAGCAGTAGGTTCAAAAGTAAAGACAAGAATGATATGGGGATTGCAGTGGGATGCAACATGTAAATGGTTAGCTACTTCTAAATTTGACATAACAGATTCAAGTAAATGGGGAAATTATAGTAATAATACTGCAGATGGACATGGAACAGAGCAAAATACAGGCTTTAGTGAAAGTTGGAAGGCAAATAATATCTATGATTTCGCTGGAAACTGTTTGGAATTTACCCAAGAAGCGAACGACACCCACAGCAGAGCTAGCAGAGGAGGCGGCTATGGCAGCAATGGCTCTCTCGATCCGGCTTCTGGTCGTCTCAACAGCAGTCCTGCCTACACCAACAGTTTCAATGGTTCTCGCCCTACTTTATATTTGATACCATGAGATATAGAGGCGAAGAGTTCTAAAGAAGAACTCAAAACTTCTATGACAAAGGGAAAACAAAAAGAAGGCTATGCCAACGCATAGCGAATGGAATACGCTATGTGGAAAATTTTAGGTGGTACCCATTGAAAATGGGCCACACATCTAAAATTTTCCACTTGCGTGGCACCACACTTGTGTGGTGCTTTTTTATGTTTGCAGGTTCAATTATGTGATGCAAAGATGAGAAAAAGTTGCTACAAATTAATTTTAGGAGTGGTGAAAAAATGAGTTTTAGTAAAATGCTAGAAATCTTACAAGATGAAGATTTTAATAAAATTGTATTGAAAAATGTGTGTTAAAAAAATAAAAAATTTTTGCTTCATATTCTATTCTAAAAATGGTTGATAAATGAAAAATAGTATTGTATAATGTGCATGTAAAATAAAACAGAATAAGGAGGGATAAGTCAATTAAACAGATGAATAAATCTGCATAATTGATTATAAAAATATGAATTTACCAAACAAATTAACTTTATTTAGAATAATATTAGTGCCAGTAATGGTTATAGTATCTTTTTTCAATATACCAGGAAGTTTCTTAGGAATATCAACAACAATGTGGATAATGGAACTTATTTTCATTGTTGCATCGATAACAGATAAATTAGATGGATATTTAGCTAGAAAAAATAATCAAGTAACAAACTTTGGAAAGTTTCTTGATCCGATTGCTGACAAGATTTTAGTAGTTGCAGCTATGATTTTATTTGTAGAAATGGGAAGACTACCTGCATGGATTCCAATTATAGTAATATTTAGAGAGTTTGCTGTTTCTGGATATAGATTAATTGCTGTTCAAAATAGTGGAAAAGTCATTGCGGCAAATGTATGGGGAAAATTAAAAACTGTAACACAGATGATTGCTATTATTTTAATGTTCTTAACAACACACCCTTATTTTGCATTTGTGCTTAGAGCAAAAACAGAACAGGAGGCAATGGTAAATAGTGCACTTACATATATGTCTACAGGTGATTTTATCATAAATATTCTTGCAAGCGTATTCATGACAATTTCTGTAATTGCAACAATTTTCTCAGGATATGAATATTTAAAAGGTGGAAAAGACTTACTAAAAGATTGTTAAAAGGACATCCCTATTGGGCGATAATCTTTTTGCGAAGAGAGGAAGGAATGAACAATGGAGCTTGAAGAAGCTAGAAAACAGGTTAAGGAATTAAGAGAAAAACTAGAGTATTATGCTAAACTTTATTATGATATGGATAATCCAGCTATCACGGATTACGAGTATGATATGATGATGAATAAATTAAAGGCTTTGGAAAAGGAGTTTCCAGAGCTTATTACAAAGGATTCACTAACTCAAAGGGTTGGAGGACATGTTAAAGAAGGTTTTAAGCAGGTGACTCATGAAGTTCCTCTTCAAAGTCTTCAAGATATTTTCTCTTTTGATGAACTTAGAGAATTTGACAATAGGGTTAGAAAAGTTGCAGAGGAAAATAATGAAGAATTAAAATATGTTGTTGAGACAAAAATTGACGGTTTATCAACTGCTCTAAAATATGAAAATGGTATTTTTGTTCAAGGAGCAACAAGAGGAAATGGTCTAATAGGCGAAGATGTTACAGATAACTTGAAAACTATTGCACATATTCCAAAGAAACTTAATGAGGACATAAACATTACCGTTCGTGGAGAGGTTTTCATTGGTACAAAAGAGTTTGAAAAGATGAACGCTGAAAGAGAAATTATGGACGAGCCTCTATTTGCTAACGCAAGAAATGCAGCAGCAGGCTCACTTCGTCAGTTGGATTCTAGAGTTACTGCAATGAGACCTTTAGACATATTTATATTCAATGTTCAAAAGTACGAGGCAGAAACATTCGATTCAGAAAATTCACATTTTACAGAATTGAACAAGCTTGAAAAATTAGGATTTAATGTAGTTCCAGTAAGAACTCTTTGTAGTACAATAGACGAAGCAATAGAGGCAATACAGAAGATAGGTGAAGATAGAGAAAAATTATCTTTTGGAATAGATGGAGCTGTTATAAAGGTCGATAATCTTAGACTTAGAGAAATTCTAGGAACAACTTATAAAGTTCCAAAGTGGGCGATTGCATACAAGTACCCACCAGAAAAGAAAGAAACAAAATTATTGGATATTGTATGCCAAGTAGGAAGAACTGGAGCTATAACACCAACTGCAATACTTGAGCCAGTTAAAGTTGCAGGGTCTACAATATCAAAAACAACACTTCATAATGAAGATTTCATAAAGCAAAAAGGATTAAAAATTGGAGACACCGTTGTAATTCAAAAACAGGGAGACGTAATTCCGGAAGTTGTTGATGTTCTTAAAAGAAAAAGAAACGGAACTGAAAGAGATTTTGTAATGCCAACAGTATGCCCAGTTTGCGGAGCTCCAGTTGTAAGAGAAGAGGGCGAAGCAGTAGCTCGATGTATTGGAATAGAGTGTAGTGCAAAATTGCTTAGAAACTTAGCACACTTTGCTTCAAAAGAAGGAATGGACATAGATGGACTTGGAATAAAAATAATCGAACAGTTAGTTGATAAAGGACTATTAAAAAATATAACAGACATCTATACTCTAACTATTGATGAAATAGCTTCACTTAAAAAGAATGGCAAGAAATTTGCACAAAACTTAATTGATGCAATAAACGAAAGTAAGAATAATGATTTATTTAAATTGCTTACAGCACTTGGAATAAGACATATTGGAACAAAATCTGCAAAAGGACTTTGCAAGAAATATAAATCTATAGATGAAATTGCAAATGCAAGTTTTGAAGAATTAAGCATGATTGACGATGTTGGAATGATTACAGCAAAAAGCATTTATGAGTTTTTCAGACAACCTCAAACAATGGATTTAATAGAAAAGTTAAAAGAGGCTGGAGTAAATACGGAAGTACTCGAAGATGATTCAAATTCAGATGATAGATTCTATGGAGAAACATTTGTATTAACAGGAAGTCTAACGGGCTTCACAAGACAAGAAGCAAGCGATATAATCGAAAGATTTGGAGGAAAAGTTTCTGGCTCTGTATCAAAGAAAACAAGCTATGTATTGGCAGGAGAAGAGGCTGGCTCAAAATTGACTAAAGCACAAGAATTAGGAATTAGAATAATATCAGAAGAAGAATTCAATAACATGATAAAATAATGAAAATAGGTTAATGAAAGTAAAAAATAAAAGTGGAAATTTGTTAATGTATCTGCATTAATATACAATTTATATATGTATCTAGAATGATTTAAAGAAATTCAAGAAACAAAATATCAGAAAGGAAAACAAGATGGACGGAAAATATTCTTTTGAAAGAATGGACGAAGAATTGGATAACGGATATATAATTTTTTATACTTATGTAAGAAACAGATATCAGCTATTTAAAACATCTGAAAACTGCTATACACAACAATTACTTACAGAAGACTTAAAAAATCCATTACCAAGACTTGCAATAATAACACATAAAAGATTAAAAGAAATTTATCCATATATGGAAGCAATAGAATACAAAACAAGTGCAATTTAAGTGGTACAATTTGAGGACGGTACAATTTGGTTACGTGGGAAAAAATTTCCTGATGTGCCAATGCCAAAATATAATTAAGGAAAATTTTGGTGAAAGAGGAAAAATTGTACCAAAGTACAAATGTTCAAAATGAGTATGGTTGGAGGACGAAAAAGTTGTACTGATACAAGGAGGCTGAAAAGATGTACACTTATGACGATGTAAAAGAACATAGTAAAGACAGAGAATACGTAGAAAAAGCAATAGAAGAAGATGGACTTTTATTAGATGCTGCAGATCCGGAATTTCAAGATGATAAGGAGCTTGTAATGAAGGCTGTTACAAAAGACGGAGGTGCATTGGAATTTGCCTCAAAAAGGTTAAAAGGAGACAAAGAAATATTAATGCAAGCCGTAGAAAAAAAGGGGTGGGTTCTTTGTTATGCGTCTGATGAATTAAAGGCTGACAAGGAACTAGCATTAAAAGCTGCAAAAACAGATGGACAAATCTTATATTATGTTAGCAAAGAATTAAGAGATGATTATGATATTGTATTAGAAGCGGTAACGCAAAAAGGTCTTATTGTAAAATATGCTAGCAAGCGTTTACGTTCAGATAAAACAATAGCTTTGTCGGCAGTAAAACAAGATAAGAGAGCTTATGATTTTATAGTGCCAGAACTAAGACAAGATTCGGAAATACAAGCAATAATAAATCCACCAGAATAAATAACAAACTTCGCCCAAAAAGGGACGTCCCTATTGGGCGAAAGCTTTATTATTGAGATTATTGAGCAAGTTGTGGATTTGCGTATATTGTTTTATTGTCTGTATATATTACCATTCCAGGCTTTGCTCCGTTTGGCTTTTTTACATATTTTATAAAAGTATAATCGACTGGAACGTTTTGAGACATTCTAGCTTTGCTGTAATATGCTGCTAAACAAGCACATTTATACAAAACACTGTCTGGAACTCCAGAATTTGAAAGATCAAGTTTTTTGCCTGAGGAAGCAGATGAAGGTGATATAGCTAGTTTGTCTGAAATATCTTTATCAAAATTAGCAGATAAATTAGATTTTTCAGCAAAACTGCTAGGTCTTATTACAACATGGCTTCCGTGAATGTCTTTTGTGTGAAACCATATATCAGAATTTTGAGCAAGTCTGCAAGTTAAATAATCATTCTGTTTATTATTTTTCCCAACCCAAACCGTAAATCCATCAATTTCATATTTTGTGGGCATAAGAGAAGATTCTTCTTTTTGAGCTTTATTTTTTTTCTTTGCAGAAAGTTTCTTTGATTTTGTAGCAATTTTCTGAGCTTCAGAAGAAATATGATTATTTACAGTATTCGAATTTTTGCTAAATATAAAATTATCGCAAATCTCAGAATAAATATTCTCAAGATCTTCTGTTGTTGTTGCATTTTCTAATTCATATATAATACTTTCCAAGTAATTCAATTCCTGTTCAGCAAGCTCCTTTTGCTTACTAACAATGGCAATCGTATTTTGTAGTTTTCTGTACTTCTTAAAGAAATTCTTCGCATTCTTTGAAGGTGAAATACTCTTATCTAGCGGAATTTCAATAGGATTATTATTATCATAATAATTTTCCAAAACAATAGAATCTTGAGGAAAATCCTTTATTTTATATAAATTTGAAGTTATCAATTCACCATATAATTTATACGAATCAGTTTTATCACATTCATTAATCTTTAAATTAATATTGTTAATTCTATCCTTAACTTTTTTTATTTGACCAAGAACCAATCTGGAAACAGAATCCCTATAAGACTTAAACTCCTCCTTTTGCTCTTTTAAAAAATAAAAATCATCTATAAAAAAGTTAATAGATAAATTATCATAGGCTGAAACATTATCAATACAAATGAAATAATCAGCTTTTTGCTTAGAATCTGTAGAAAAACTTAAGAATTTAGAATTATCTTTAACAGTGATACAAGAAGTAGTATTTTTTAGTTGTTCAGCTTCAAGTAATTTAACCATATTGTTTAAATATTCAAATAGTTTCTTTAAATCATCTAAAGTGTAAGCCGAATCATTGATTTTTAGTTCATTTAATAAATAAAAAATATTATTTTTTCCAAAACCATTAATCTTCTTGCTAAGAGTAGAACTGATTGAAGTACCTGAAGAAGATTCAGTTGAAAAAAGTTTATAAAAATTATCAAAAGTTTTTATACAAGAAAAATCGGGCTTATCACTTACAATACTAACATATTTGCTACCAGGGAATATGTCACGATTCGAATTGTCAAACTTGTTCAAGTGCCTTAAACTATCAATAACAATTTCTTTGTCGGAAAGAAGAATTACATTGCTATGCTTTCCCATAAGTTCTACTACAAGAGTTTTTGTAATCAAATCATTAAGCTCGTTATGGCACTCTATATCGATAAAAACGATTCTTTCAAGTCCGTTGGAATAAATCTTTTTTATTATTCCGCCAACAAGATGCTTCCTTAAAACCATGCAAAAATTAAGAGCGTTCTGAGGATTAGCCTTAGAATTCGTTGTTAAATTAATTCTATAATTTACAGAATCAATAGAAATATTCAAAGCAAAATTCTTTCCACCACAATAAATTCCCAGTAAAAGTTCGTTCTTATTGGGTTCAAAAATCTTGTTTATTTTTCCATTAATTAAGCATTGCAATTCATTTACAATCGATTTTGTAACAACTCCATCAAAAGCCATAGTCGTTCTCCTTTCAATATATAAAATTATAGCCCAAAAATACGAAGAAATCAAGGAAAAATAATGCAAAACTATTGACATTAATGTTTCAACTAGAATATAATACAGGCTAGTAGAGCACTTCTCTAGGAGGACAATCTAAAACATGAACAACAAATACGATAATATGACTGATGAAGAAATATTAGAATTAATAAAATCAAAAGACGAAGAAGCCCTAGAATATTTAATTTGCAAATACAAAGATGTTGTTAATTCAAAAGTAAACAAATACTTCATAATAGGTGCAGAAAAAGAAGACATCATACAAGAAGGACTAATTGGATTATACAAAGCAATAAAAGATTTTAATGCAACAAAGCAAAACACTTTCAAATCATTTGCAAACTTATGTATCGAAAGGCAACTAATTACAGCAATAAAATCTTCAAACAGACAAAAACACATTCCATTAAATTCATATCTATCTTTAAATATGAATGCTTATGAAAATGATGACGGAAACAATGACACAGAAGTTATGGATGTATTTGATGCCAATGTTGTTGAAGATCCACTTGATACAATAACAAAAAAAGAATACATGACGAATGTGGAAAATGTTATAGATACTCATCTTAGCAACTTTGAAAAAAAGGTGCTTGGAAGGTACATTCAAGGTGATTCGTATATTACCATTGCGGAAAAACTTGATGCTCCTGTGAAATCGGTAGATAATGCAATTCAAAGAATTAGGAAGAAAACAGCTAAAGGATTGAATATAGAAAAAAATTAAAAATAGAGCATAGAAATTACAGAAAATATAAAACAAACATTGAATATGAAAAATCAGATTGCAAATAATACATTAAATAAAAATGCTTCCGAATAGACGGAAGCAAATAAATGCTAACATAGCTCAGTCGGTAGAGTGCAGCCTTGGTAAGGCTGAGGTCACGGGTTCGATTCCCGTTGTTAGCTCCAAAATTTATAGAGAACTAGAATTTTTAGAGAATTCTAGTTTTTTATTTTACATCTTTTACCTTAAATTCTGTCTCAATAAATAATTTTCCGAATAAAATATATTAGGAGGATTAAATATGGAAAAGATTAAGACGATAGCAAAATATACAATAAATATTCTGGCAATTATAAGTGCATTAGTTACTGGCATTAATGCAGTAGAAGGAATAACAATACCATACGCGATTCAAATAATACAAATAATAGCCGTTGTTCAAGGTGTAATAAGCACATATTTACTTGGACAAAAAGCTATTAATAATAGGGAGAAGAAGTAATATGAATATAATTGATACAAATTTAAAATTTAAGCAAATGGATACAAGAAAATCAACTCAAAGAATAATTCTGCACCATGCTGCTGCAAAAACATGCTCAGCAGAAGATATTCATAGATGGCACTTGAACAAGGGATGGAGTGGGGCTGGATACCACTTTTTAGTTAGAAAAGACGGAAAGATATATAGGTTACGTCCGGAAGATAAAGTTGGTGCACATGCTTATGGCTCAAACTATAACTCCATAGGAGTGTGTTTTGAGGGGGATTATATGGTTGAAAATATGCCAGAAGAAGAGACTAAAGCAGGGCAAGAACTTGTAGCTTATTTAAAGAACAAATATGGAATATCAGAAGTTGAAGTGCACAAGAGAGTAAACGCAACTAGCTGTCCGGGGGATAATTTCCCATTCAATCAAATTGCGAATGCAACCGAAATAATCACTCCAAAGCCAAGTGAAGAAACAGGAAAAATTGCACAGATACAAAATGCATTAAATGAAAAGTATGGATTAGATATTGATGCTGATAATATCTATGGAAATGAAACTAAAAAGGCACTTGTAAAGGGATTACAAACTGAGTTAAATAAACAATTTGAAAGAAACTTAGTTGTTGATGGAATATTTGGAACTAACACCTACAATGCTTGCATAAATGTTCGAAGAGGAGCTGAAGGAAACATCACTTGGTTAATCCAGTCAATGTTGATTTGTCATTCATTTAATATTAATGCAGACGGAATATTCGGACCTGCAACTGAAAGGGCAGTGAGAGATTTTCAATCAAGAAATGGACTATCAGTAGATGGTATTGTTGGAAAAAATACGTTTAATAAATTGTTCAAATAAAAATATGGTAGAAGAAATCCTACCTCTTGTATTGTTTGGATAACATGCAAAAATTACTAGATAATACTTTTTATAAAAACGAGCATGTTCGAAAACTTAAAAATAGCAAAAAGATTAAAATAGAAAAACTTAAAAATAGTAAAAACTATTGAAAAATTATGTTAACGATGCTATAATAAAAACATTCGCGAGAGTGAATTATATTAAGTATATCAAGTAGAAATTCTCAGAAAACAACTGTTAGGAGGACTAAATTCTATGAAAATTAAACAAATGTATGTAACACGGAAAAATCCGGAGAAAATCTTTAAGCTACTTAAAGAGGAGTTGATAAAACAGCCGAACACGCAAGTTTTTATTGAGGAGGATATATTTCAAAAATTATTCTTTGGTTGGGAGATGCATGTTTACCAGACACATTGTCAAAAGAGCTTTCATTACAACGATAGCTTCGACAGCGAAACATGGCTAAAGCTTACCAAAGGAAATGCTCATGCGGAAACCGTGGCAATGGCAAGTTTTATTACCAACTGTGAAGGCTACAAACAACTTGTGCAATTTAATTCACAGGGCGTTTGCTATACACATTACTGCACCGGATTTGAACAACTGTTACTCATTATGTTTGAACCAGCAAATTAAAAGCGACAAGGGACGTTCCACGAGTGGAGCGTCCTTTAAAATATTATATATCAATTATAGATAGATTAACTGATTGCAAAAACAAACAATTTGTGTTATATTATAGTAGCTATAAGAAAAAGAAAGGTCGAAGATATAATGAAAATAGGAATCGTAGGACTTCCAAACGTAGGAAAGAGTACTTTATTTAATGCAATAACAAATGCAGGAGCAGAATGTGCAAACTATCCATTCTGTACAATAGAACCAAATGTTGGCGTAGTTCCAGTGCCAGATGAAAGATTGGACAATTTAGCAAAAATGTACAACCCTCAAAAGGTTACACATGCAGTAATTGAATTTGTTGATATAGCAGGTTTGGTTAAAGGTGCCAGCAAAGGTGAGGGATTAGGAAATAAATTCTTGTCACATATAAGAGAAACAGATGCAATCTGTGAGGTTGTAAGATGTTTCGAAGATTCAAACATAATACATGTTGACGGAAGCATAAATCCGGTAAGAGATATTGAAACAATTAACCTTGAATTAATATTTGCAGACTTAGAGACTGTTGAAAAAAGAATAGACAGAAGTAGCAAAATGATAAAGGCAGACAAAAAATATCAATTCGAATTGGATACATGGAAAAAGGTTAGAGAGGCACTTCAAAATGGAAAAATGGCAAGAAGCTTAGATTATTCTGAGGAAGAGCAAGAAGTAATAAAAGATGCATTTTTACTTACAATGAAGCCTATTTTATATGTAGCAAATGTTTCTGAGGAACAACTTTCAGATGATAATGATGCAAATGTAAAAGCGGTTGAAGAGTATGCAAAACAAGATAAAGCAGAAGTTATCAAACTTTGTGTAAAAATAGAAGAAGAATTATCAAGCTTAGATGGTGATGATAAAAAAGAAATGCTTGAAGCACTTGGATTAGAAGAATCTGGACTAGATAAAGTAATAAAATCAAGCTATGACTTGCTTGGATTGATGTCTTTCTTAACAGCTGGTGAGCCAGAAGTAAGAGCTTGGACTATAAAAAAAGGAACAAAAGCACCACAGGCAGCAGGAAAAATTCACTCGGACATCGAGAGAGGATTTATTAGAGCAGAAATAGTTTCTTACGATGATTTAATGAGAGAGGGCTCAATGGTTGCTGCTAAAGAAAAAGGCTTAGTTCGTTCAGAAGGCAAAGAATATGTAATGCAAGATGGAGATATAGTATTATTTAAATTTAATGTATAAATATAAAAAGGCAATGTTTATGAAGCATTGCCCTTTTTTTCATCATCTAAATTATCTAAACAATATTGAAGCATTTGACATACTAGGTAATTAAAAGATACATCATTTTTATTTGCTAAATCTTGTAATTCATTGATCATAGTTTCTTTCAAACGGAATGTTTTATTTAAACTTGGTTCTGACTTACTTGATTGAGGTTTTATTTGAAATCCCATAATCTACCTCCTTCGACAAAATTATACAATGATAATACAAAAAATAATATATTATAAAAATGCAAGATAAAATATATTGCAAAATCAAAGGTGTTATAGTATAATAAACTGCATAAATAGGATTTTTATGTGAAAAAATAAAACTAAGGAGGAAAAATTATGTTAAAAAACAAGAAAGGAATTACACTTATTGCACTGGTTGTTACAATAGTTATATTGTTAATCCTTGCAGGAGTGAGCATTAACTTAACATTAGGAGATAATGGATTAATAAACAAAGCAAATCTAGCAAAGAAAAAATCAAATAGTTCAAAATTAATAGAGAATATACTAAATGCTTGGAATGAATGTATAATAATGAGTAATGAAAGTGGTCAAGAAGAACAAGAATATTTCGAAGAAAATTTTTCACAAGTTTTAGAAAGTAAAGATATAAATGTAACTGAAATAGCTATTAATATTAATGGAACGAGTATTGTAAAAGTTAAGAAAGACGATAGAATTATTATATATTGTATAAGTAAAGATTTAGGAATATATCACATATGTGACTACGATGTAGATGGAAAAGAAAAGGTTACAAAATGTAGTGTATGTGAAAATGAAATTGAAGTTATTAATGTAAAAGATTATGATGCCAAAGGAGATGGAATTACCAATGATTCAAGTGCAATAAAAAAAGCAATTGCAGAGGCCAACAATAAGATCTTATATATACCAAATGGAACATATAATATATTAGATGCGATAATACTCGCCGGAATAAATAATGTAAAAATAATGGGAGATAACAATACCACATTAGTAGTGAATGATGGGTTTAAATTACAAGATGTAGAAAATATAGAAATTAAGTCTATAAACTTTATACAAAATGATAACAAGAAATTTCAACAGGATATTTTTATAATGGAAACACCGAATGCAAAATGTGATAATGTTGTTATAAGAAATTGTACATTTAGTGATGGAAGAGGAGGGATAAAATTTAATTCATATCTAGACCACTTTCCATTATATAACATTGTATTAGACTCTATTGTAGTAAAAAATTGTGTTGCTCCAATATATATGGACTCAATTAGAAATTTGACAGCGTTAAATATATATGTTAATCAAACAACGAAATATGAAAATATAAGTAAGTTAGACCATCATATATATATTTCGAAAAATTGCGACAACATGGTATGGAGCAATACGACTATAGATGGAGGAATAGATAATAGTATAGCAAATTATAATGGAGCAATAAATATCGCAACAGCTTATGAAAATACGCAATTATATAATATTGAATTTAATGTGTTAAATGTTATAAATAGAGAAAATAAAACATACTATGCATTGATAGATACAGGACATTGTGAAAATTTAATAGTAAAAAAATTAAAAATTGATGATCCAACTACAAGTTATAACATGATAATATATAATTATGATTCGAACACAACAATTAAGGATAGTTATATTAATTGCAAAGGAGCATCATTTCAAAATATAAGTAGCATAGATGGACAGGATTTCTTAAAAATAGAAAATAACAATATTAATACTTCTACTCTTGATAATCTTTCTAGCTATTGGGTGTTGTGTCCTAAAAAAGGAAGCATTATATGTGAAAACTCATCGTTTAAATTAAATAGTGTTGGAAAAAATTTTAGACTCTTAAACTGTAATGATAAAAACAGTAAGATTGAATTCTTGAATAATAAAGTAGAGTGGCTTAGCAATGCGGTAAATGGAAGTATTTATGGTAATTATATCCTTGATTGCCATAATGAGGGATGTAATGTGAAGATTGACGGCAACGAATTTTTTGCTAATAATTTATGTAATTTAGCTTTTACAATATCAAAAAACATAGAAAATTATAATATTATTATTGAAAAAAATAGATTTTCCGATTTTGTTTCTAAGTACTCACTATTTTCTAATATTGGGAAAATGGAACAAGATGTGGGATATAAAGATAATGAAATTGTTTATAATACTAAATAATTTTGACGTGCTGACAAAAATAAGAAAATGTATAAGATTTTGAAATTTATCATATGATTTTTTAATAACTAAAAGAGTTATCTATCAGATAGCTTTTGACCTCGCGATAGGTTATATAGACTGTCGTGAGGTTTTATATTGTATGGAATAAAAAATTGCATAGTATGCTATTGGGTTACATTAAATTACAGACACTAAGTTATGAAATTCACAAAATTTTCACAAATAAATTAGCAATCTCTATTGACATTTGCTAAAATGAGTTGTATTATATACACAGTTTAGCAATCAAAACAAATGAGTGCTAAAAAGAGGTGAATAAAATTGGATGACAGAAAGAAAAAAATACTACAAGCAATTGTAGAAGAATATATTGAAACAGCTGAGCCTGTAAGTTCTAAGGCACTAGTAGAAAAACATGGAATTGATTATAGCAGTGCAACAATTAGAAACGAAATGGCAGAGCTTGAAAAGGCTGGATTACTTGATAAACCACACACTTCAAGTGGTAGAGTTCCATCAGCACAGGGTTATAGATACTATGTTGATGAGCTTTTAAATTATAATGATATAAGCCTTCAGGAGATAAAATATATACAAAGTCAACTTGAAACTAAAGTTAATCAAATAGAAGATTTAACTAAAATTGCAACAACTACACTTTCGGAAGTTACACACTACACCTCGGTGGGAATTGCTCCAAGAGTTTCATCTCAAAACATTGAAGAAGTAAAATTTGTACTTCTTGGTTCAAGACTTTTAATGGCCATAATCTTAACAGAGAATGGACTTATAAAAGAAACAATAATAAAATTTGATGAAGATATTACGCAAGATCAGGTAGATACATTAACATATTTGTTTAATAATAAACTAAAAGGTAGACCAATTGCTCAAATAGATAAGCCACTTGAGGAATATATTCACGCAGAAATGAGCAATATATTAAAAGTAATAAAACCAGTATTAGAACAGATTAATAAAGCAATAAATGAAGACATTCCAGTATACATGGAAGGAGCGGACAAATCGTTTGAACTTCCTGAATTCAAGAGTCTAGACATTGCAAAGAACTTTGTAAACATCCTAGATACGGATAAAACAAAGGAAATGATAGATGTTCTAAACAATAAAGATAGTGAAGATGAAATTAATGTCTACATCGGAGACGAAAGCATTGATAAAGCATTAAAAGATTTCAGCATAATTACTTTTAAGAGAAAAAATCAAGGTAAAGACTTAGGAACGATTGCGATAATTGGACCTACAAGAATGGATTATTCAAAAGTAATATCTGCAATGAGGTATATAAGCAAGAAATTAGATGAAGATAAGCAAATAGATAATAAAACCAAAAGAAAAATGTTAAATGAAGGAGAGGGTGAAAAGCATGGAAAATAAAGAAGAGCAAAAAGAAAACAATGAAATGAAAAAAGAACACGAAGAAAAACATACTCAAGAGCACAACAAAGAAAAAGAATTGAATGAAAAATTATCAAAGGTAAAAGATGAACTTGAAGATGTAAAAGACAGACATACAAGATTAATTGCAGAATTCGACAACTTGAAAAAACGTAGTGCTAAAGAAAGAGAGAATCTATATGGCTCAATAATGGGAGATGTTATATCATCATTATTGCCAGTACTTGATAATCTTGAAAAAGCTGTTATGGCTGAGACAAAAGATGAAGAATACAAGAAAGGAATTGAACTTGTATTAAAACAATTCAAAGATGTTCTTTCAGCAAATGGGGTAAAAGAAATTGAGGCTGTAGGACAACCTTTTGATCCAGAACTTCACGAGGCAGTAAGCATGATTCAAGATGAAAATCTTGGAGAAAAAATAGTTGCACAAGAATATAGAAAAGGTTATATGATTGGAAATAAGGTTATACGTCATTCTATGGTTGTCGTAGCAAACTAAATTAATTCTAAGCATCGTCTTACATTGTTAAATTTGCCATTAATAATCTTTGACGTACATAATAAAGTATGCTTCTAGTTATTAAGGTAAATTTGCCTAGTAATACTTGCTTTTAATTAATTTAAAAAAATATATGTTATTAATTTTTAAATTTATATATATAAACTTAAGAAAATAGATTGGCGAAGAGCCAGTTAATAGATAGAAAGAATAGGGAGGAAATTTATTATGGGAAAAATTATAGGTATTGATTTAGGTACAACAAATTCATGTGTTGCAGTTATGGAAGGTGGAGAGCCAGTTGTTATTCCTAACGCAGAAGGAAACAGAACAACTCCATCAGTAGTTGCATTTTCAAAAAATGGAGAAAGATTAGTAGGACAAATAGCAAAACGTCAAGCTGTTACAAATCCAGATAACACAGTTATATCAATAAAAAGAAAAATGGGTACAGCTGAAAAAGTTAAAATAGAAGGAGAAGAATTCTCTCCACAAGAGATTTCTGCAATGATATTACAAAAATTAAAGACAGATGCAGAAAACTATTTAGGACAAAAAATTACGCAAGCTGTTATAACAGTTCCAGCATACTTCTCTGATAGCCAAAGACAGGCTACAAAAGATGCAGGTAAAATTGCAGGACTTGAAGTATTAAGAATTATAAACGAGCCAACAGCAGCAGCTTTAGCATTTGGTATGGATAAAGAAGATCAAGATCAAAAAATAATGGTATACGATTTAGGTGGTGGAACATTCGATGTTTCTATACTTGATATCGGTGATGGTGTATTTGAAGTTCTTGCTACAAACGGTAACACACATTTAGGTGGAGATGACTTCGACCAAAGAATTATAGATTACCTAGTATCAGAATTCAAAAAATCAAATGGAATTGATTTATCAACTGATAAAATGGCTATGCAACGTTTAAAAGAAGCTGCAGAAAAAGCTAAAATAGAGCTTTCAGGAATGCAACAAACACAAATTAATTTACCATTTATCACAGCAGATGCTCAAGGACCAAAACATTTAGATATAACATTAACAAGAGCTAAATTCGAAGAATTAATAAGAGACTTAGTTGATGCTACTCGTGGACCAGTTGAGCAAGCTATGAAAGATGCAGGAGTAACTGCAGCAGATATTCATAAAGTATTACTAGTTGGTGGTTCAACAAGAGTACCTTGTGTACAAGAAGAAGTTAAGAAAATAACAGGAAAAGAACCAGATAAAGGAATCAACCCAGATGAATGTGTTGCAATAGGTGCATCAATTCAAGGTGGTGTATTATCAGGAGATGTTAAAGACTTAGTATTACTAGATGTAACACCATTATCATTAGGTATTGAAACTTATGGTGGAGTATTCACAAAATTAATAGAAAGAAACACAACAATACCAACAAAGAAATCACAAATATTCTCAACAGCAGCAGATGGTCAAACATCAGTTGAAGTACATGTATTACAAGGTGAACGTGAAATGGCTGCATACAACAAAACATTAGGAAGATTCCAATTAACAGGAATTCCAGCAGCACCAAGAGGAGTACCACAAATTGAAGTTACATTTGATATAGATGCTAACGGTATAGTTCACGTATCTGCAAAAGATATGGCAACAGGAAATGAGCAAAAAGTTTCTATTACAGCTTCAACAAATTTAACAGATGAAGATATTGATAGAGCTGTTAAAGATGCAGAAGCACATGCTGCAGAAGATAAGAAGAAGAAAGACGAAATCGAAGCTAGAAACGAAGCTGAAAGCTTAATGTATAACTGCCAAAAGACAGTAGATGAATTAGGCGACAAGATAAGTGGAGAAGAAAAAGCAAAAGCTACAGCAGAAATAGAGAATGTAAAGAAAGCTCTTGAAGGTTCTGATATTGATAAAATAAAAGAAGCAACAGAAAAATTAAAACAAGCTTTCTATGCAATGTCTGAAAAATTATATGCACAAGCAAATCCAAACGGAGCTGCAGGTGCTGGAGCAAATGCTGGAGCAGGTGCTGGACCACAAACAGATGCAAACGGAAATGTATACAATGCAGATTATAAAGTAGAAGACGACAAAAAAGACGAAAACAAATAATAAAAAATCGCCCAATAGGGACGCCCCTTTTTGGGCGATTTACATCATTATTTTAGAATATATTTCTATTTAGAAAATTTGATATATTGTATTGCTCTTGATTGAACTAAAAAGTTTCTCGAAGAACATGGATTAACTGAATTGTAAAAATAGAAATTTCTAAAATAGAGTGATTTTTGTATTATAAGTGAAAATCACTATTTGGAGAAGAGTAAGAAAAGGAGAAAGCAATGGCTGAAAAGAAGGATTATTATGAAGTCTTAGGTGTTGAAAAAACTGCAACAGATGACGAACTAAAAAAAGCATATAGACGTCTTGCAAAAAAATATCACCCTGATGCTAATCCAGATAATAAAGAAGAAGCAGAAGCAAAATTCAAAGAAGTAAATGAAGCTTATGAAGTATTGTCAAATCCTCAAAAGAGAAAAATGTATGACCAATTTGGAACTGCAGATCCTAGCCAAGGATTTGGAGGAGCTGGAGGCCCATTCGGAGGTGGAACATACACATATACAACATCGGGATTCGATGGATTTGGCGATATATTTGGCGATTTGGGTGATTTGTTTGGATTTGGAAACGGAAGATCATCTTCAAGAAATCCTAATGCACCTTCAAAAGGAGCTGATTTAAAATATAGCGTAAACTTGACTTTTGAAGAATCATATAGTGGAATAAGCAAAGAAATAAATATTACAAGAAATGAAAAATGTCCTACTTGTTCTGGAACAGGTGCAAAACCAGGAACACATCCTGAAACATGTTCTGTATGTGGTGGAACAGGAACAGTTACAAAAATGCAAACAACACTATTAGGACAAATGAGAGTACAAACAACATGTAGCAACTGCCATGGAACAGGAAAAATAATAAAAGACATTTGCGATACATGTTTAGGTAAGGGAACAGTTAGAAAACAAGCAAAAATAAATGTAAAAATTCCTGCAGGAATTGATGATGGACAGACAATTGTATTAAGAGGAGAAGGAGAACCAGGAAAAAACGGTGGAAGAAATGGAGACATTTATATCACAATAAACTTGAAAAAGCATAGCATCTTTACAAGAAAAGATGAGAATGTATACTGTGATATACCAATAACTTTCACACAAGCTACACTTGGTGCTGAGATAGAGATTCCTCTATTAGATGGAACAAAAACAACTTACAGAATTCCAGAAGGAACACAAACAGGCACACAATTTACAATAAGAGACAAAGGATTTACTCGTATAAATTCTGGAAACAGGGGAAATTTAATATTCACAGTTCAAGTTCAAGTGCCAAAACGTTTATCAAAAGAGCAAAGAGATTTACTTGTACAGCTTGCAAAAACAATGAATGAACAACCTCCAATCAAAAAAAGAGGAATATTTGGATAAAATATTAGTAAATAAAAATTACGTCAAGTGAAATCAAATGCAATTCTGTAAAGTAGATGAAATTTGTATATTAAAAATAGTCACTAATAATACTTAAAAATATTTGCAACTAAAATTATAAAAATAAAAACTTATGGTGTTGCACTATAAGTTTTTTTTTGATATAATTTTGAATGAAAAAATAAGATTAGAGGAAAGAAATGCCTAAATTTTTTGTAAAAGAAAATCAAATAAGTAATAATAAAATAGAAATAGTCGGTGATGACGTTAATCACATTACAAATGTATTAAGAATGAAACAGGGAGAAATACTAAAAGTTTGTAATCAAGAAACAGGGGAAAACTACATAGCTGAAATAATTAATGCTCAAAAAAATTCTGTTACTTGTGAAATACAAGAAAAATTAGAAGAAACTGCGGAATCAAATGTTGATATAACTTTATATCAGGGGTTACCTAAATTTGAAAAAATGGAACTCATAATACAAAAAAATACAGAGGTTGGAGTAAACGCAATCGTTCCAGTTATAATGGAAAGAACAGTTGTAAAACTTGATGAAAAACAAGTTTCAAAAAAACTTGAAAGATGGCAGAAAATTGCTGAAATTGCAGCAAAACAATCCATGAGAGATAAGATTCCAGAAATAAAAAATATAATAAAAATAAATAAAATATCAGATAGCTTAAAAAATGAAAAATTCGATACAATATTAGTGGCGTATGAAAATGAAGAAAAAACAATGCTAAAAAAAGAATTGAAAAAGTTAGAAAACTTGAAAGATAAAAAATACAAGATTGCAATAATAATTGGTCCTGAAGGAGGAATATCTGAAAGAGAGATAGAACAATTAAATAATTTAGGAGCAAAATGCGTATCTCTAGGCAGAAGAATTCTAAGGACTGAAACTGCGGGAATTATCATGTCTGGCGACATAATGTATGAATTAGAAAACTAAAATAAAGGAGAAAAGAGGTAGAAAGAATGCCAAAAAAGGTTGATGATACCATAGAAAATGAAGAATCTTCAAAACCAACTAGAAAACCCACTACTAAAAAAAGAACTTCTAGTCTGAAAGAAGAAAAAATAAATGATAAGCCAGCCAAAATTGAAAAATCAGAAAAGTCTTCAAAAAAATCTACTACTGCAACTAATAGAACTCGCAAATCTAAATCTACTTCAAAAAAAGCAAATGAAGAAAAAGCGGTTGAAGAGGTAGTATCGAAAAAGAGAACAACAAAAAATACGAAAACATCACAAGGTGTAAAGAACAATAAATCAGCTGGAAAAACAACTAAAACACAGAAAAAAGAAACAAAAAAAATAGAAAAATCAGAACAAATTAAAAGGTCAAAAAAGAAAGACGAAAAAATAAAACAAATAATAAAAGAACAAATTGAAAACATAGACAAGATTGAACAGATTCCAGAAATTAAAGAAGAGCCAAAAAAAGCAAAAGAAAAGAGTAAAAAGCCTTTTGATAAAGAAAAAATATCGGCAGAGATTGAAAATGCAATAAAGATGCCGAAAAAAGAAAAAAAGAACATACATAAAACTGTTTTAGATAACATTGGAATAGCAATACTTGTATTAGCATATTTTGCTTGTATATATTTTGGCTTTAAGAATGTTGCTAGTAAAACTTTTATTGAGGACATGAAAATATTTAGCATGGCGACCGTTATTATTGCAATAATAATGTTTGAATATTCTTATAATAAGGAAAATGGAAAAACAGCGCTAATTGGAGTCGAGATACTTGTTATAGCGATTTTAACACTAGTAATCACATATATAAATATTTTATATCAAGAGAAAATTCCAATTATGATTATCTCGATAATCGGAGCCGGGGCAATATATTATTTGATAAAAATTATAGTTGCGTATGTAAAAGAAAAGAAAAAATGGAAAGATGGAATTAGTGATATAAAACAAATAATTAAGGAGGATAGCAAATAGCTAATCCTCCTTTTTAATTCCAGATAGAATAATTCTAAAATAAAAAAAGAGAGCTATTAAAATAGCTCTAATAATTTGGTGACCCCTACGGGAATCGAACCCATGATTCGGCCTTGAGAGGGCCGCGTCTTAACCGCTTGACCAAGGGGCCGATTAAGTACTTATCTAATATACCATTTTTTTTTAGATTAGTCAACCGAAATGTAAAATATTTTTTCTATAAATTTTTACAAGTTGCAACTTTACATAATTGTAAAAATGTGGTATAATAGCTTTTGAGTTTTATTACTTGTTTAAAAAAGCTGATTTGTGGTAAGTAAGTTGTAAACCTTTTAGTACACTTAAGGGAGGACTTAAGTATGGAATTTATTATTGCCAACATCGGAATCATCATTGCTGTTATTGCTGTGATTGTCGCCCTCATCTTTCTTGCGTCCATCTACAAGGTTGCAAGCATTGACAAGGCGCTGATTATCACCGGCGGAAAGGAACCCATCATAAAGGTATCGGGAGGTGCCTTTGTGATTCCCATCTTCCGAAAGGCGGATTACTTCGACCTTTGCATGATGACAGTTACGGCCGACAAAGACGAGATCAAAACGGCGACTGCAGTGCCCATTGTTGCAGATTGGACTGCCCAGATTCGGCCCTTGCGTATCGGAGCAGGAAAAACTTCGGACTGCGATTGTCTCTTTCAAGGAACGTGGTAATGACGGTATCATTTCGGACGTTAAATTGACTCTTATGGGTGCTGTTCGTGATGTTGTAGCATCTATGACTCCTGAACAACTCCTTACGGACAAGGAAGCGTTCAAACAGATGGTTCAAAAAAGTGTTGCCGACGAAATGGATAACATGGGCCTTGAGCTTGTGTCGTTGAATATTCAGGATATTTGTGATAATAACCAATATTACGACAATATCGCTGCCCTTGACTCCGCTGAAAAGGCAAAAGCTGCACAGATTAAGCATGCCGAGGTTGACCAGATTACACGCGAAAAGACCGCTGAGGCTGGAAAAGCAGCAGAAATTGCTGAGGCCAGGGCCCGCCAAGAGGCAAGCATTGCTCGAATGGATGCAGAGCTTGCTGAAAAGGAGAAGCGCAAGGAAACGGACATGAAGCTTGCAGAATTTAGAACTGCAACTGAAACCGCAAATGCGAATGCGGATGTTGCTGGCGAGCTTCAGAAGACTATCCGCATGCGTGAAGTTGAGGAGCAAAGAGGTGCTGTTGCAGTCATGAAGGCTGAACAGGAGAATCTGGCTGCTCAAAAACAGCGTGAAGTCATCATTACCCGTGCACAAGCCGAAAAAGAGAGAAAACGCGTTGAAGCAGAGGCAGAGGCTGAAGTGCAGAAGACCCAGGCAGAGGCGAAAGTTAAGGTCGCAGAGAGCAACGCTCAAGCGATTAAGCTTCAGGCTGAGGCAGAAGCACAAAAAGCAAAAACCGAAGGTTTGGCAAGTGCAGAAGTTGCTAAGGCAAAGGCTGTGGCTGAAGCCGAAGGCAAGAAAGCAGCAATGCTTGCAGATGCTGAAGGCTTGAAAGCCCAGAAGTTGGCTGAAGCTGAAGGTATCAAGGCTCAAAAGCTTGCTGAAGCCGAAGGCGAAAAAGCCATTGCTGATGCACGTGCTTCCAGTGGCAAGGTGAACTTCGAGATTGAGAAGCTCAAGATCGAGGCGGAAGCCAACATCAAGATTGCCACTGCTACGGCACAAATCATGGCGAACGTTGGCCAGAATGCTGAGTTTGTTCACATTGGCGGAGAGAGTACCCTTATGGGAAGTGGTGCCAGCAAAACTGGAAACATTTTGCTGGATACCCTCAGCCAGATTCCAATGCTCATGAAGAGCGTCAACGTCCAGAACCAGGCTCTCAACGGTAAGCCTATTACTGATGAGATCAGGGAACTTTCCGATGCGACACTGGCCGGCTTGGGCAACCTGAAAAAAGGAAGCAAGTCGGATTCTGGCAAGGAAGAGGAAACGACCAGCGAGTTGAATTCTGCCGATGCAGAGGGAGAGGCCAGCGAGCCTACTTCTGAAGATGTAGAAACAGCAAAAGGTGATTGTAATGCGAAAGAAACAGATTGATTTTGCAAGGAAGGTTTTTGCTCACAATATAAGTTGCAAAGGACACAAGGAAGGACCTGATGCGAAAAAAATCAGGAATACAAACACCGAAATTAGAAGAATTGAATGTGAACGCTTGAAGTATAAAATGAAGTAAAACTTTAAGTTAATAAAACTCTTCATATCAGCCAAATTACAAATCACAAACAAAGCTTTTTGGAGGACGCCACCAATAGGGTGTCCTCTTTTTTTGTCGAAAACTTAACGAACAAAAATTTGTAAAAAGTATTGACAAGACAAAAAAATAAGAGTATTATATTAACGAACAAAGATTTGCGATTACGTTGCGTTAGGAGGTAAAAAATGATTACATCACTTCATATAAAAAATATTGGAATAATTGATGATTTAACAATAGATTTAAACAAAGGCTTAAACGTCTTAACTGGAGAGACAGGTGCCGGAAAAACATTAATAGTTGATTCTTTGGGAATTATTGCAGGGGGAAGATTCTCTAAAGATATGATTAGAAGGGGACAAAACGTATCATTTGTAGAACTTTCTCTAAACTTGCCTAATTATGAAAACACAATTGATGGAAATGTAATAGTTTCAAGAGAAATAAATACCTCGGGAAAAAATTTATGCAAAATCAATGGAAGACTTGTAACTGTAACTGAACTTAGAAATTTTATGAAAAACATAATAGACATACACGGTCAATATGATAATCAAACACTTATGGATTCTGAATTTCATACAAAATATTTAGATAAATTTATAGGGATAACCATGTCTAATAAATTGAAGGAGTATCAAGACCTTTATAATGAATATAAAAAACTGAATGCCATGCTAAAAAATAATTATGGTGATGACATGGAGAAAAGAAGAAAATTAGACCTTCTAAAATATCAATACAAAGAAATAAAAGGGGCAAAGTTGAAAAATGGAGAGGATGAACAGCTAGAAGAAAAAAGAAAAATAATGATGAATTCTGAAAAAGTTGCAGAAGCTCTAAATTTAGTTAGTTCAAACCTAGAAGGGACGGTTATAGACGTTGTAAATGAATCAATAAGGGCCTTTGAAAAAATAGAAAATGTAGATGAAAGATATAGTCAAAAATTAAGTGAATTGAAAAACATTTATTATGAAGTACAAGAGCTTTCTAGAGACGTATGTAGTATGAATGAAGACACATATTTTGACGAAAATGAAAGAAACCAAGTCGAAGAAAGATTGGATGAAATATATTCATTAAAAAGAAAATATGGAAACACAATAGAAGAAATATTGAAATACCAAGATGAACTTGAAAGTGAAATTAATAGAATAGAAAATCTTGATGAAGAAAATCAAAAGACAAAAGAAAAAATTCAAAATCTTACACAAGAAATGAATGAAATTTGTGAAAAGATTACAAAAGAAAGAAAAGAAAAATCAATTATACTTAATGAAAAAATAAATAATGAGCTAAAAGAACTAGAAATGAAAAATGCAAGATTTATGGCAAGTGTTATAGAAGATGAGGAATTTTCAATGAATGGAAAGAGCCATACAGAATTTATGATAGCAACAAATCTAGGAGAAGAAGCAAAGAAACTGGATAAAATTGCATCAGGAGGAGAAATGTCTAGAATAATGCTTGCAATAAAAACAGTTCTTTCAGATATTGATGAAGTACCAGTCCTAATATTTGACGAAATTGATACAGGTATAAGTGGAAAAGCAGCAAATTCTGTTGGCATAAAACTAAAAAGAATAGCACAAAGTCATCAAGTATTAATCGTAACACATTTGGCACCAATTGCTGCAAAAGGAGAATATAATTATTACATCTATAAAGAAGTAAAAAATGAAAAGACTAACACAAAAATAAAACTGCTTAATGAAGAAGAAACATTAAAAGAAATAGCTAGAATTTCATCAGGGGAAGTAACTGAAATTGCAATGTCTCATGCAAGAGAATTAAGAAATAAATGTGCATAGAGTAAAGGTATCTTCTGTCAAAAATATTTACATATTTAGAAATATATTATATAATATTGAACATTAAGAGGTGATTAAATGTTTAATTTTGATAAAAGAATTCTATATGTAATTATAGGAATATTTGCGATTACGACAATTGCTGGATATGCACAAAATCCTGAAGAGCTTGTGGCATTATTATTAACTTTGCCAGGAGTAATTATAGCAATAACATTCCATGAATTTGCACATGCTTTTGCAGCAGATAAATTGGGAGATGATACTCCAAGAAGACAAGGAAGACTTACTCTAAATCCACTTGCACATATTGATCCAGTAGGATTTCTAATGCTTGTATTTGTACACTTTGGATGGGGAAAACCTGTAGAAATTAATCCGACAAATTTTAACAGAAAAAGATCTATGACTGCACAAGAAGCAATCGTTGCTTTTGCGGGACCATTAATGAATATTATTGTTGCAATTATATTAACAATAATTTTATTTGCGGTAGTAACATTTGCTCCGGCATTTTGCTTAACTACAGCAGGCTCGCTAGTTGTAATAGCAATTCAAATGGCAATTAGCGTAAATATCGGACTAGGGGTATTCAATTTAGTTCCTTTACCACCACTAGATGGTTCAAAGATATTAATACACTTTTTGCCTTACAAAGCAAGAATGTGGTTTACAGAGAATAAGCAAATATTTTACATGGTGTTTATTGTTTTATGGGTTACAAATTTAGTAAGCTATATAATTTCACCAGTAATATCTGTGGTATCTAAAGGAATATATTTACTAGTTTCAGCAATATTCGGATTATTTTAAAGAAGTAGAAGGTAGAAAAATGAAAGATATTTATATAATGGGAATAGAATCAAGTTGTGATGAAACATCTATATCTGTTGTAAAAAATGGGAGAGAAGTTCTATCAAATGTGATAGATACACAAATAAGTATTCATGAAAAATTTGGAGGGGTTGTGCCAGAAATTGCATCAAGAAATCATGTAGAAGCAATCTCAAATGTAATGAAACTTGCAATAAAAGAAGCGGGAATAAAACTTGAAGATATAGATGCAATCGCATGTACTTATGGACCAGGATTAGTTGGAGCACTATTAGTAGGAGTGTCTTATGCGAAAGCTTTAAGCTATGCAATAAATAAACCTTTAGTAGGTGTGAACCATATAAAAGGACATATAGCAGCTAACTACATAACACACCCAGAGTTAAAACCACCATTTTTATGTATGATGATGTCTGGAGGAAATACTCAAATAATACATGTAAAAGATTATACAACTTTTGAAGTGCTTGGAAAGACCAAAGATGACGCTGTAGGAGAAGCTTTTGATAAAGTTGCAAGAGTAATAGGACTTGGTTATCCAGGAGGACCTAAAATAGATAAACTGGCTCAAGAAGGAGAACCAAATATAAAATTACCAAAAACACATACTGAAGTGTTAGATTTTAGCTTTAGTGGAATAAAAACAGCAGTCATAAATTTGCATCATAAAGAACCCGATGTGAATAAAGCAAACCTGGCTGCAAGCTTTGAAGAAACGGTATCTGAAATGCTTGTATCGAATATTAAAAAGGCTGTTGAAGAAACAGAAATAAAGAAAATAGTACTTGCAGGAGGAGTTTCTGCTAATACATACATAAGAAATAAATTTGATATTTTCGCAAAGAGTGAAAACATACAAATTTACTATCCAGAATTAAAACTTTGTACTGATAATGGAGCTATGATTGCTTCAGCAGGATACTATGAATTTATGGCAGGTAAGAGAAGCTTTCTTGACCTAAATGCAATACCAAACTTGACTCTTGGAGGTGAATAAAGACAATGTCAATATATGCAATTTCAGATTTACATCTATCATTTAACACAAACAAGCAAATGAATATATTTGGTTGGGATGATTATGAAAATAAAATAAAAGAAGACTGGATAAAGAAAGTTAAAGAAGAAGACTTAGTTTTATTGCCAGGTGATTTTTCATGGGAGATGAAACTTGAGAATACATATAAAGACTTTAATTTTATTGCTGAATTACCAGGAAAAAAATTACTACTAAAAGGTAATCATGATTTTTGGTGGACTACGCTTAAAAGCATGAGAGAATTTTTACAAAAAAACAATCTAGAAAACATAGACTTTTTATATAACAACAGTTATTATTTTGAAAACAAAATTATAGCTGGTACAAGAGGTTGGAACATATTATCAGAGGAAGAAAAAGATAAGAAAATAGTAAAAAGGGAAGCTACAAGACTAGAATTATCAATAAGAGATGGAATAGAGAATTTTCAAGACGAGAATAATTCAAAGGAAATAATTGTATGTATGCATTATCCACCAATTACTACTGAAAACAATAGAAATGAATTTACAGATATACTTGAAAAGTACAATGTAAAAAAATGCATATATGGACATTTGCATGGTAAAGCACATGCAAATGCAATAGAAGGAATTCACAATGGAGTGGAGTACATAATGACAAGTTGTGATTATACAAAATTCACTTTGATAAAAATTTAAAAATATGATAAAAAACACACTGCAAATTCAAAAAAAGCTTGCAATATGTGGAATTTGTGGTATAATAGACTAGCATTTATAAAACAAGAAAGGATTTGAATTAAATGAGTACAAAAATAGAAAAAACAGAAAATAAAAATGAGGTAAAATTAGAATTTACAATCGAAGCAAAAAAGTTTGATGAAGCAATAATGAAAGTATACCAAAAAAGTGCAAGATATTTTAATATACCAGGATTTAGAAAAGGAAAAGCTCCATTCAATATAGTAGAAAGAATGTATGGAGATGAAATATTCTATGAAGATGCATTTAATGAATTAGTTCCATCAATATATGAGAAAGAAATTGAAGATAATAAAATAGAAGCTGTTAGTAAGCCTGAAATAAATATCGTAAAAATGAAAAAAGGTGAAGATTTAGTATTTACAGCATTAGTTCAAACAAAACCAGAAGTTAAATTAGGAAAATATAAGGGAATAGAACTTAAAAAAGTAGAATACCCTGTAACAGACGAAGATGTTGAACATGAATTAGCACACGTTCAAGAACATAATGCAAGAATAATAACAGTTGAAGATAGACCAGTACAAGATAAAGACATTGCAGTAATAGATTTCCAAGGATTCGTAGATGGAAAAGCTTTTGAAGGTGGAAAAGCAGAAAAGCATGAACTAGAAATTGGAAGCAAAACATTCATACCTGGATTTGAAGATCAAGTAATAGGAATGAAAGTAGGAGAAGAAAAAGATATAAACGTTAAATTCCCAGAGGATTACTTCTCAAAGGATTTAGCTGGAAAAGATGCTACATTCAAAGTAAAATTACATGAAATCAAAGAAAAACAATTACCAGCTTTAGATGATGAATTTGCAAAAGATGTTTCTGAATTTGATACATTAAAAGATTACAAAACAAGTATAAAAGAAAAGAAACAAGCTCAAAATGATGACAAAGCAAAGCATGAAACAGAAAATTTAGCTATTGAAGCTGTATCAAATGAAACAAAAATTGATATTCCATCTGGAATGATAGAAACAGAAATAGATGCAATGATTAGAGACTTAGAACAACAACTATCATACCAAGGAATCAACCTTGACCAATACTTAAAAATAATGAATAAGACTAGAAAAGAAATTGAAGAAAACTACAAAGAGCAAGCAGAAAAAAATGTAAAATCAAGATTAATACTTGAGGCAATAATAAAAGAAGAAAAAATAGAATCAACAGACGAAGAAATAAATGCTAAAATAAAAGAAATGGCAACAAACTATGGCAGAAAAGAAGAAGAGCTAAGCAAAAATGAAGCTTTAAAAGAATATATTGCTAATACTATAAAAACAGAAAAAGCTATAGAATTAATAATAAAAAATGCAAAAATAAAATAAAAGAAGTTATTATTTAATTGAAAAGCCAAAATTAGCAGAATAAATAAAAATATATATCTATTAAAATAGTTAGGGGGGATTATTTATATAATATATAAATACTTTTATGCTCACTAACTATTTATATTTATATAAAATTTTATACCTATATAGATTATAATCGGAGATTAATATAGTATAAATAAAAGCCGATATATAAAATTAATAATATCAAATTAAATTGATAAATAAAAAATGGAGGAATTTAATTATGTTAGAAAGAGACAGTTTAGTACCTTATGTTATAGAACAATCAGCTAGAGGAGAAAGATCTTATGATATATTCTCAAGATTATTAAAAGATAGAATAATATTTTTGGGAGAAGAAGTTAATGCAACATCAGCAGGACTTGTTGTAGCTCAATTATTATTCTTGGAATCAGAAGATCCTGATAAGGAAATAGATTTGTATATAAACACACCAGGTGGTTCAATTACAGATGGAATGGCAATAGTAGACACAATGAATTATATAAAATGTCCAGTTTCAACAATATGTGTTGGTATGGCTGCAAGCATGGGTTCTGTGTTACTTGCTTCTGGAGAAAAAGGAAAGAGATTTGCAACTCCTAATTCAGAAATATTAATACATCAACCACTAATCGGTGGAGGCGGACTTTCAGGTCAAACAACAGAAATAAAAATACATGCAGATCACATGGTAAAGACAAGAGAAAAATTAAACAAGATATTAAGCGATAGAACAGGCCAACCAATCGAAGTAATAAACAGAGATACAGAAAGAGATAACTATATGACTGCACAACAAGCATTAGAATATGGCTTAATAGATGGAATTATGGAAAAGAGAAAATAAACAGAAGAAATATAGATGAGAAGGAGTTAATGTATGGCAAAACTAGAAAAAAAAGATATTAGATGTTCTTTTTGCGGAAAACCTCAAGATGAAGTTGAAAGAATAATTGCAGGTCCAGGAGTTTATATATGTGACGAATGTATAAAAGTTTGTACAAATATAATTGAAAATGATTTGTACGAAGACAGTGAACTTAGTTATGAAAAGGAAATTGACACAGATCTTCCAAAACCTGAAGAAATAAAGAGCATATTAGATGAATATGTAATTGGACAGGACGAAGCCAAAAAGGCATTATCAGTTGCGGTGTATAATCACTATAAAAGAATTAACAGTGAAACTGAAAAAGACAAAGATGATGTAGAAATACAAAAAAGTAATATTCTTTTATTAGGACCAACGGGTTGTGGAAAAACTCTTCTTGCTCAAACTCTTGCTAGAATTTTAAAAGTTCCATTTGCAATTGCTGATGCAACAACATTAACAGAAGCTGGTTACGTTGGTGAAGATGTTGAAAATATTCTTTTAAAACTAATTCAGGCTGCAGATTATGATGTTGAAAAAGCTCAAAAAGGAATTATATATATTGATGAAATAGATAAGATTTCTAGGAAATCTGAAAATCCATCTATAACAAGAGATGTAAGCGGTGAGGGAGTACAACAAGCTTTGTTAAAAATAATCGAAGGAACAGTTGCATCTGTTCCACCTCAAGGAGGCAGAAAACATCCTCATCAAGAATTTATTCAGATAAATACTCAAAATATTCTATTTATATGTGGTGGAGCTTTTGATGGTCTTGAAAAAATTATAAAAGAAAGAGTTGAAAAGAAGACTATTGGATTTGGAGCAACTATTTCTAGCAATACACAATTTGACAAATATGAAGTATTTGATAAATTGTTACCACAGGACTTATTGAAATTTGGTTTGATTCCTGAATTTGTTGGAAGATTACCAATAATTACAACATTAAGGGAATTAGATAGAGAAGCATTAATGAAGATTTTGGTAGAACCAAAGAACTCTTTGATAAAACAATATAAGAAATTATTCAAGTATGACAAAGTAGAATTAGAATTTGAACAAGATGCAATAGGTGCTATTGTCGATAAAGCTATCGAAAGAAAAACTGGTGCAAGAGGACTTAGAGCAATCTTAGAAGATGTGATGAGAGACATAATGTTTGAAATCCCATCAAATCCTAAGATAGAAAAATGTATAATTACAAAAAACACAATAGAAAATGGAGAGGCTCCTAAGATTATAATAAACAATAATAGAGAAGCTCCAAAAAAGTCAAAACCACAAAGAACAGCAACTTCTAAGAAAACTGGAACTGCGTAATAACATAATTAAACATACAACAATGTGAAGATAAGAAGATAAAGGGAATAAAACTATGGATGAATATTATAATGTAGAACAGAATAGCAATAGAGGAAGAAAAACTAGAAATACAATTTCAAATATTTTTGCGATAGTAATAATTATTATAGCTATTGTTATATATAGAAAATACGATTTTAATTTCTATGCAAAGGGAATACAGGAAAGAGATAAAACAACGTTTTCAAGAGATGCAGATATAAAGTATGGAAAAGAGAGAAGTTACAAGATAGAAAACAGAGAATCAAATGATGCAATGTTTTATAAATCTATATCTGTAACTCCAAATACTCCATATAGAGTAACTTGCATGATAAAGACTCAAAATGTCACAAATAAAGACAACAATATCATGGCTGGTGCACAGATTTGTCTAGTTGGAACAGAAGAACATTCGGATGTTTTAACAGGAAACAACGATTGGACAAAAGTTGAATTTTTATTTAATTCTAAAAATAATGAAAATGTTGAAATAGGTTTTAGACTAGGAGGAAATCTTTTAAATGCAAGTGGAGATGCGTGGTTTTCAAACTTGAACATAGAAAAAGGTTCAACAGGTAATCAAAATGAATGGAAATTCGGTTGTTTTATTTTGAATAATACAGATGTAATTTTAAATGATGGAAGAAACATAAAACAGACCATGACTAATCAGAGTAAAGGCTACATCTACCAAGATATGCCAAAATTTCAAAACACAATAAAAGAAATGTCTCAAAATAAAATTAATATAAATTATGATATTATTGAAATAGAACAACCTCTCACAACACTTACTTATGAAGATGACAATGGATACTATATAAGTGAAAAAGATGTGTATAAACTTATAAATGACTATGTGAAAAATAATGACTATAACCATATATTTGTATGTACAGACCTACCTTTGGAGAGTGAAATTACCAACAACGATAATGTAAAGGAATGGGTTGGACTAGGAAATATGATGTACCTAGGAAAAGGATTTTCAAATATAAGAATAACAAAAAATGATTATGCTTATTCAACTAACAATACATTCCCTGAAGAGGTATTTTTACATGAATTCCTACACACATTAGAGCGTGATGCAAAGGCATATGGATATACAATTCCAGCTTTACATGACTATGAAAAATATGGTTATAAGGAAGATAAAAAAGATGGACTAAGAAAATGGTATTATGATTATATGAACGAAAATATAATTAGCAATGGAAAATATATTGGCTTGCCATCTGAAGTATATAGTTTAAGACCAGCTCAGAATAGTGATTTTGAGTATGCATACAAGTTAGACAAGCTTGATGAACCAAGGAGTATTTCTAAAAAGATTGAGAGCATAATTTATAAAATCAAAGAAGTATTTAAAGCACAAGAAATGCAGAAAATACAACAAAATTTAAATGTTGAATCATAGAAAGGAAAAGCTAAAAATGGAATTATCAGATTTCAATTACTACTTACCAGAAGAGTTAATAGCACAAACACCAATTGAAAAAAGAGATGAATCAAGATTGATGGTATTGGATAAAAATACTGGCGAGATTGAACACAAGATATTCAGAGACATAATAGACTATTTACAACCTGGAGATTGTTTAGTTAGAAACAACACAAAGGTTATCCCAGCTAGACTTTATGGAAAGAAAGAAACTGGAGCAAATGTTGAATTTGTTCTACTAAAAAATCTAGAAGGTGACATCTGGGAGGCGATGGTTAGACCAGGAAACAAGTTACATTCTGGTGCAAAAGTTATATTTGGCGATGGATTATTAAGGGCTGAAATATTAGAAACATTGCAAGACGGAACAAGAAAAGTAAAATTTGAATATGATGGAATCTTTAATGAAATTCTAGATAAAATAGGACTTATGCCTTTACCACCATATATACATGAAAGTTTAAAGGATAATGATAGATACCAGACTGTATATGCAAAATATGAAGGTTCAGCTGCTGCGCCAACGGCAGGATTACATTTTACCGATGAATTATTAAAAAAAATCGAAGAAAAAGGAATAAGCATTGCAAATGTAACATTGCATGTTGGAATAGGAACTTTTAGACCAGTAAAAGAAAAGAATATAGAAGACCATCAAATGCATACTGAACATTATTACATAAAACAAGAAGATGCAGATAAGATAAATAAAGCAAAACTATCGGGACATAGAGTTATAGCAGTAGGAACAACTTCATGTAGAACCATTGAAACAATCGCAGACGAGAAAGGTCTCGTTAAAGCTTGTGAGGGTGATACAGGAATCTACATTTATCCAGGTTACAAATTTAAATGCCTGGATGCACTAATCACCAATTTCCACTTACCAGAGTCAACTCTTTTAATGCTTGTTTCTGCTCTTGCAGGAAGAGAAAACATACTAAATGCGTATAATGAAGCTGTAAAAGAAAAGTATAAATTCTTTTCTTTTGGAGATGCAATGTTCATAAAATAAAACAAGATGCCAGTAAACATGTGTAGAGATAGTATCCCCGGTAATCCAATAAATGTGAAATAAAAAATTAATTAAAATAAAATATTGAAATTTATTGAGTAATATAAAAATCAATACTAACGTAGAAGGGAAGGAGAAAATATATTTAATTTATAACAGATTATTAAATATATAGTGCAAGAAATAAAATGGAAAACAAACCAGCAATAACTTATGAACTATTACACAAAGATGCAAAAACGGGTGCAAGAAGAGGAATTGTTCATACACCACATGGAGATATACAAACTCCAGTATTTATGCCAGTTGGAACTCAAGCAACTGTAAAATCACTAACGCCAGAAGAATTAAAAGAAATCGGAGCACAAATAATATTATCTAATACATATCATTTGTATTTAAGACCAGGAGAAAAAATTGTAAAAGAAGCTGGAGATTTACATGGTTTCATGAATTGGGATAGACCAATATTAACAGATTGTGGTGGATTTCAAGTATTTAGCTTAAGTGATTTAAGAACAATAACAGAAGATGGTGTAGAGTTCAAATCTCACTTAGATGGAAGTAAACATTTCTTTTCACCAGAAAAAGTTATGCAAATTGAAGAAGACCTTGGGGCAGATATAATAATGTCATTTGACGAATGTTGTCCATATCCATCTACCTATGAATATACCAAAAATTCGATGGAAAGAACAACAAGATGGGCTCAAAGATGTAAAAAGGCTCATGAAGGACACGAAGAAAAACAAGGCTTATTTGGAATAATACAAGGTGGATTTTATGAAGATTTAAGAAAAAAATCAGCAGAAGACCTTATAAAATTAGATTTTCCTGGATATGCTATAGGAGGAATTAGTGTAGGAGAACCTAAAGAAGAGTATTTAAAAATGCTAAGATATACAGCACCACTAATGCCAGAAAATAAACCAAGATATCTTATGGGAGTTGGAACACCAGATTATTTAATAGAGGCTGCAATTTCTGGTATCGATATGTGTGATTGTGTATTACCAACAAGAATTGCAAGAAATGGAACTGCAATGACATGGAATGGAAAACTTGTGGTTAGAAATGCAACTTATGAAAGAGATTTCACACCACTTGATTCAGAATGCGACTGTTATGCTTGTAAAAACTACACAAGAGCTTATATTAGGCATCTTATCAAGGCAAATGAAATATTAGGTGTAAGACTTTTATCAATACATAATTTATATTTCTTGACTAAATTAATGGAAAGAGTTAGAATTGAAATTGAAAATGACAATCTTTTAAATTTCAGAAATGAATTTTATAAAAAATATGGTTATACAGAAGAATAAGGGGGAAAAGAAATGGACTTTTTTGGGAGTAGTAATACTAATTTTAACCAAGAGAAGATAAAAAGCAAAAAATTAATGAAAATAATTATAATTGCATTAATTTTAGTTTTCTTGTTATCTATGGGAGTTCTAGGAGCAATATTTTATTTAAAAAATAAAGAATTAAAATTTTATATGGATGGAAGTAAAACCTCATTTCAAGATGATTTGTTTATATTTGAAAACGGTAAAATTTATGTTTCTATAAAAGATATTGCTGGAAAAATAGGATATAGTATTAACAATGGAGAGTACAAAAATCCTTATTCTGAAGATACAAGTAAATGTTATCTGGATAATGGATATGAAACAGTATCATATACTCAAGACTCAGATTCGATATATAAGGTATTAATAGAAGATCAAAAAAATGAAGAACTGGAATATGAATATTATACGATAGATGAACCTGTAAAACTAATAAATAACAAATTATATGTTTCGGCTGAAGGACTTGAAAAAGGCTGTAATATAAGTTTTGCGTATACAGAGAATAATAATACAATAAAATTGTATACACTTTCATATCTTACGAATTTCTATTCAGGAAGAATAACAGAATCAGCTTTGAATGAAAAAAATGCAAGTTATACAAATAAGAAGGCAATTTTATATGGCTTAATGATAGTGAAGGACGCTAATGGAAGATATGGTGTAAATAATTTAAAAAACGAAACCATAATTGGTGAAAAATACAAATCTATAAAATTCAAAGAAAGTTCGCAAGAGTTTATAGTTGAAACAACAGATGGTAAATTTGGAATAATTACTGATGAAGGAACAACCAAGATTGAACCTGAATACGATTCGATAAGAAGAATGGATAAAGAACGTGGATTATACGTTGTATCAAATAATAAAAAATATGGAGTAATTAATAACAATGGAAAGAGAGTTATATTTTCAGAGTATGAGCAAATAGGAATTGACCAAACTCAATTTCCTGGAGATGATATAGAAAATCCATATCTATTGTATAATAAATATGTGCCTGTGAAAAAAGATGGCAAGTGGGGAGTTCTTGATTTAAATGGAAATACTGTAATTCCAATTGAATTTGACTCTTTGGGATGCACTCAAAATACATCAAATGATTCTTTAGCTCAAAACTTATTAATTGTACCAGAATATGAAGCAATAGTTGTATGCAAAGATAAAATGTACGGATTATACAATACATCTGGTAAAGAGCTAATACAAGCACTTGTAACAGATATGTATACAATAACATCAGGCGGAGAGAAGAAATATTATCTAACATATCAAGGAATGAAAATTGATATATTAGATTATCTATTAAATGTTGGAAAGATAGAACCAGTAAACAAAACTAACAGTAGCAGTAATAATACTGCAAACAATTCTAATAATAACAATAATTCAAATAATAACAGTAATTCCAGCAATAACAATATAAACGCAAATACTAGTGTAAATTCTAATGCTTCAAATAATGGAGAAATAGCAAACTCAGGTACAAATGCGGAGAGGAGATAATAATAGAATGCAATATGTAAGAATTTTAATAACCGTACTAATAATATTAGCTATATATTATTTTGCTGAGTGGCAAAGAAAAAGCCAAGAAAAAGAAACAAAAAAGATGCAGAATGATATAAAAGTTGGAGATAAAATTGTAACATATACTGGACTTTCTGGAACTGTATCTGAAGTATTAGAAGATAGAGTAATTCTAGAAACAAATCCAAACAAAATCGAACTATCAATAGAGAAATGGGCTATTGCAGGACTTGACGATAGAACTACTGAAACCGGTAATGATAGAAATAATAAAGCAGATAATAAAACAAAAGAGCAAGAAAAATAATGATAAAAATTGAATCTCAAGAAAAAAATAATTGTAAAAGCAAAGTAAAAAAAATAAAGTAATAAATAAAACATAAAAATCCTTTAGATATAATATATTTAAATAACAAAAATTATATTTGGAGGATTTTAAATGAACATTAAAGAAATTACTAAAATAACATCATTGGATAATAACATTAAGGAAAAGAGTAAATTTATAGACGTATTAAAAGGAAGTATTACAGCAATAGTTATAACTTTAATCTCGCTTGTTATATTTTCAACGGTTCTTGCAAATACTAACATAAATGAGAACACTATAATACCAGTTATAATAGCTGTTACAGCAATAAGCATTCTAATAGGAAGCATAATTAGTGTATCAAAAATATCAAAAAAAGGACTTTTAAATGGTGCTTTGGTAGGATTGATTTATATAGCTATAATATATCTATTATCAAGTATGGTAAATGGAAATTTTTCATTTGATTTTAATAGCTTAATTATAATAATATCTGCAATAATTGCTGGAATGTTTGGAGGAATAATTGGAGTTAACTTGAAAAGATAAATTATATATACCAATAAAAATTAAATTTATAGTAAAACTGAATAATAAAAAAGCAATTTTATTTACCAATTAAAAGCTATTTATAAGTAAAAATTTGTTACAAAATTAGTTAAAAATGCAGTAAAATGGTTGATATTTTTAATTAAATAGAGTAGAATCTAAAAAGCGGGGGAAAAACATGATTACATTTGAAGATGTAAAGAATAATGAAGAAGTAAATAGCTTGATTATAGGTGCACAAAAACAACTCGATGCACTAGGTTATACAGAGCATGCAACAAGACATATATCAATTGTTTCAAATAGAGCGGGTTATGTTTTAAAAGAACTTGGATATAATGAACACAGAATTGAACTTGCAAAGATTGCAGGCTATATGCATGACATAGGAAATTGTGTAAACAGAGTGGATCATGCTCATTCTGGAGCAATTCTTGCTTACAACATATTAAAAGAAATTGGAATGGACATAAAAGATAGAACTGAAATAATGATGGCTATTGGAAACCACGATGAAGCAACGGGTACAGCTGTTAGTGACATATCAGCTGCACTAATACTTGCGGACAAGTCAGATGTTCATAGAGATAGAGTAAGAAATCCTAATATTTCTTCATTTGACAAACACGATAAAGTAAATTATGCTGTAACGGATTCTGAATTTACAATTGATGCTGTAAACAGAAAAGTAAGTTTAAGTTTAACAATAGATACAAAAATCTGTCCTGTGCTTGATTACTTTGAGATATTTATGGATAGAACAATGATGAGCAAATATGCAGCGAAGTATTTAAATATATGGTATGAACTTTATATAAATGGAACAAAATTATTATAAAATTTGGAGGAAAATAAATTGAAAAAAAGTAAAAGCAAATTATCACTAAAGTTACTAGGAAGAATATTAACAGTAGTTGTAATAATATTGATAGCTGTTATTTCTTTTGTTGGAATTTTTGTACAAGACAAAAATTCTATGAAAAACATAATTCCAGAATACAAATTGGGAATGGATCTTTATGGAGCAAGAAATATTATAATAAAAGTTGACGAAAGCAAAGAATCTAATACAGAAGATGTATTAACTTTGGACAATTATCAAAAGTCAAAAGAGATAGCTGAACAAAGATTAGCTTATATGAAAGTAGAAAATTATCTAATTAGAGAAAACGAAGCTAATGGAGATATAAGTTTAGAGGTTACTGAAAATAATGATACAGATTATATTGCTCAATATGTTGCTACAAAAGGTGAGTTTAAAGTAGTTGATAATGATACGTCAGAAGTGTTATTATCGAATAAAGATGTAGAAAAAGCATCTGCAACAAGAGTACAAGCTTCTGCAAGTTCATACACAGCATACTTAACAATACAATTTAACAAAGAAGGCACAGAAAAATTAAAAGAGATATCTCAACAATACATAAGCTCAAAAGACAGTGAAGGAAATGATACAACTAAAAAAATAAAGATGATGTTAGATGATGAAACTATAATAACAACGTATTTTGATGAAGAAATTTCTGACGGAATTATAGAATTATCACTAGGCACAACTTCATCAACTTCTGAATTAGAAAGTTATTATAAACAAGCTCAAAATATTGCAGTATTCTTAAACACAGATCCAATGCCTATAACATACAAAATAGATGTAAATAGATTTGTATATTCTGATATAACAGAATATGAAATAAAAATAATGACCATTACTTTTGCTGTAATAGCTGTGTTAGCAGGAGTAGCAATGATAGTTAGATTTAAGAAAAATGGTGTTATGGGTGTATTTACAAGTCTAGGATTTATAGCACTTTTACTACTTGCAGTAAGATTTGGAAATGTAGAATTAACTTTAGCTGGTATATTTGCAATAGCAGTTTCTTATATAATTGAATATTTTATATTATGGTCAGTATTAAAAGAATATAGCAAAGGACAAGACTTAGAACATACAAAGAAAAATGTAAATAAAGCAATATTTAAAATTGTAATTGCCTTAGTTCCAGTAACAATTCTTGCTGTTGCATTTGCTTTGATAAGTTGGCAAGAAATTTCAAGTGTTGGAATGATTTTATTCTGGGCAGAGTTAACAATGGTTATATATAACGCAATAATCTTTGCAATACAATTATTTGAAATAGAAAGGAAAAAATAATGAAGGTAATGAAAAGGGTAGTTTCAATTTTATTAATATGTTTACTAATTGCAGGAATAATTGTGATAGCAGTAAAAGGTTTTAATGTTGGATTAAAATATTCAGAGAATACTCAAATTGCAATTAATATAGGAAAAACTTTTGAGATAAATGACATTAAGCAAATTACATCAGAGGTATTCAAGGGACAGAGAGTAATTATACAAAAAGTAGAGTTATATGAAGATATGGTTCAAATAACAGTAAAAGAAGCATCTGAAGGACAAATAAATGAACTAAATACAAAGATAAATGAAAAGTATGAACTAGAAAATTCAATAGATGATGTTGAAGTAGTTCAAAATGCAAATGTAAGATTGCGTACATTAATAAAGCCATACATATTACCAATATCAATATTAAGTATTGTTACAATTTTATATGCAATGATTGTATATAGAAAGCAAGGAATATTATATGTTTTATATACTACAGCAATGGCAATAGTCGCACCACAAGCAATATTATCAAGTTTATATGCTGTTACAAGAATACCAATTAATAGACTAACCTCAATAATTGCAGTTGTTGTTTATATAGCATCAATAACAATTACAATGATTTATTTTGGAAAAAAGAAGAACTCAAAAGAAGCATAGTTTGAAAAGTCAAATGAAATGGAGAATTTGAAAATAAAATAACAAAAAATAAAATATTGAAACAAAATAAAGTAATGAAATTAATAATAAATAATTAGCACAAAATTAACATAAAATTAACAAAAAGAGGTTATTGATAATAGAATATATTATCAATAACTTTTTTTATGGAGTGTGATAATATGCAATTCAGAAATATATATAAAAGACTTTGCAATAAGGTTCTCTCAAGAATAGATAAAACAGATTTAACCTACGATGAGGCTATTGAAATATATAATAGGGAGAAGGCTGTAATAATAGATGTGCGTTCTCCTGAAGAATATCGTGAAAGACATTTGACTGGAGCTATTAATATACCAATTTATGAAGCCGAAAATATAATAACTGAAATACAAGATAGGGACGAGATTATATTGCTTTATTGTAAATCAGGAAAGAGAAGCAGGATTGTAAAAGAAATATTAATGCAAAATGGTTATAAAAATGTTTATACATTCAAAGCTATCATATAAAGTATAAAAATATAAAATAAAACTCAATTTGATTTATTTTTTATAAAGAGCAACTAATGGATTGCTTCAGCATATGAAAGAGCTTCAACAGGTGGAAGACCTATTGAAGATGAATATAAAATCAATATGAATTAGCTGTTTAATCCTTGCTCATTATTTAGTAGTCTGTAAGTCTTGCAAATATTGCAATTAGTACAAATAGTAACTCTATCGCAAAAAATAGATTTTATAGTATTTATAAAATCATCTTCGGGATTTATTAAATGAATAATAATCTTTTTTGGCAATAAAGTTAAAAGGGAATTTAGTGCATAGTCATTTGAAGAGAAGGTTATGTCTGACAAAAATTTTGTATCCAAATTATTTTTTGTCAATGAAATAATATTCTTCTCTTCATCTAATAAAAGTGATTCATTATTAACATATACCAAATGTACAAGATTGCAATTTATTTGGTGAGAGTTTATATAGATTTTTAATAAATCAATAAATTCAGTGTATTCACGATTTATCACAAATTGGCTGACTGAAAAATCAACTGCATTATCTAAAATATCGATATAATCTTTTATTCTGAATGTAATAAATCCTTCTAGAAGAATGCTTTTATGTGAAGAAATATATTTTAAAACCTTGCACCATAGAATATTTTTCCTATTGGCTATTTCTGAAAGTACAGAATCAAATTCAGGATTGTCTATATGATTAATTGCACTAAAGAATTTATCGTCTGATTCACATGAAACACACTTGGCATCAGAGAGTAACAAATTACATATTTTTTCGATACACACTATATCGTCATTGTCAAAATAAAAATAATTTTGCATAGACAATTTATGAATAATTTTTTCTTCGTAACAGCACAATATACAATTCGCAATAGAATTGCTTAATGCACTATAAAATTCGGATTCATTGTTGCCAGAGTAATGAACTATTAGATTAATGTACTTTGAAAATTGTTTCTTAACAAAAGTAATATTGTCTAAATCAATATTTGCTATGTCTGAGAATAAAAAATCTATAATATCATTTTTGTTGCTTTTTATACAAAGTGAAATCATTGTGAATCAAGCAATCCTTTCTATACATTTCTAAAATATTTTGTATTAGTATTTACAAAAATAATCTTGATATACAATAATATTCCAATAAAAAGAAAATGAAACTTGACCAAAAGAAAAATGAATATGAAAAGATTTAAATGTTGGAAATTAAAAGTATGAGAAATATAATTGAAAGAAAACTTAAGTTATGAAAGAAGAAATTTTATAAATCACTAAATATTAAGGACTAAAAAGAAATAAAAAACACGAATTCAAAATTTAAAAATGAATTCATGCTTATTTTATAAAAAGTATAATTAAAAAATTAGTAATAAATTTATATATATTTATTTATAAATTATATCTATGAGTATAAATTTTGTCTGTAAATTATCTATAAATTTATTTGTAAATTTTATCTATAAATCATGTAATCTATTTCAGGGAAGATACAGTCCATTTCGCTTATTTTCTTTAAATAGTTTTCATCTATTTTATTATCTTTTATCTCAAGATACAATTTTGTAAATCTTCCAATATGATCTTTAATTCTTTTTTTTGCATAGTCTACCATAGTTCCATTGGTTATTATAAATAACCAATCACTGCTTTGGGCAAGAAGCAATTCGCGCGCACATTGGTTTAAAGCTTTTCGAAGTAGTGAATCTGAAGGCTCGTCAGGATATAAGTTTGCAAGTTCAACCATTCTATCACCAGCAACATGAAGGTGTCTGTGAACATAATCGTTGCTTCTGTTTAACCAAACTTCGCTGTACCCATTTGCACCCCAACTTGATCTGCATGGAGTTGCAACTTGCATTTGTGGATATTTGTCTATATATTCGCTTGGCGTTATTAAATCAAAGTCGCATTTGTCGTAATAAATTTTCTTAAATAAAGTATACAACCAATTTGGACCTTCATACCACCAGTGTCCATAAAGTTCGGCATCGTAAGGACAAAGTATGATAGGGGGATTAGCAGTAAATGCACTTGCTTCGGTTATTTGTGTTTCTCGTGAATCGAAGAAGTGTCCTGCTTGCTTATTGATGGAATCCCAAGCCCATTGAACATTATAATAATCTTTTTCGCAGTCTTTTCCAGTTATTCTATAGTATTTTATGCCAGTTGGAACTCTTGCACCATTACATGCAATATAAGGTTTTATATAGTCGTAAGGGGCATCGTAACCAATATCTCTATACCATTCTCTGTAGTTGTAATCTCCTGGATAACCATTAATAGAACTCCAAACTTGTCTTGAAGATTCTAAATCACGACCGAAAGCTACAATTCCATCAGGAGAAACGATAGGTGCAAATGTTCCATAAACAGGAGTTGGGTTAGCATATAGAATGCCATGAGTTTCAGTAATTACATATTGTATTCCAAACTCGCGTAAATACTTATCTGCCTCTGGAACATATCCACACTCCGGAAGCCAGATTCCACGAGGCTTTCTACCAAAATATTTTTCATAACATTTTACACCGACAGCAATTTGGGCTCTAACTGTTTTCTCATTAACATATAGAATAGGGAAGTAACCGTGTGTTGCACCACAAGTTATAATTTCAAGAACGCCAATGTCTTGGAAATGTTTGAAACCATTGATGATATTGCACTTATATACATCTTTGAAAGTGTATAAATCATTTGAATATCTATCAACATAATATTTTGCTAAATTTTTTAGCTGTTCATTGTCAGCATTTCTAACAATTTCTTTTTGGGCAAGTTCGATGTGTGATTGCAAATATTTTATATATCTATCTTGTAATAATTTATTATCTAACATATTTAGTAAAGGAGGAGTCATAGACATTGTTATTCTAAAGTCTACATGCTCTTTTACTAATTTATCAAAATTTAAAAGAAGGGGAATATAAGTTTCTGATATTGCTTCAAAAAGCCATTGCTCCTCCAAATAGTCTTCGCTTTCTGGATGATAAACAAATGGCAAATGTGCATGAAGTACAAAACTTACATAACCCTTTGGATTTTTTTTCATTATGAATTCTCCTTTTTATAATAATACATGAGTGCCAGCACTCTAAGTGGAGGCACTCAGGCGAAAAGTTAATTTTATTTGAATGTTGAACTTGATGATGATGGAGTTTTTAAATCTAATTGCCAATGATTAATCCAAGCATTCTTCGTAAAGTCACTATATAAATCGTATAAGTTGTAAATTCTGCCCATATTACGCAAGAATGAAATAGAAGTAATATCTTTTGCAGTAACAATATTTGTTTTTACATCTTTGAAGTAGACGGTTTTTAAAGCTTTATCAAACAAAACGTGATCATTTGGAGAATCAATCTCGTTTGATGAAGAAACATATAAATAATTATTTGGAATATTAATTTGTGGTTCAGAATTATTATATTTTGGTCTACGTCCTAATTCTACATAATACTCGCAATTTGAATCATTTACATGAAGGTACCAACTGTTAGCAAAATCATCAATTTCAATCTCGAAAGAGTAATTCATGGTTTTGTTATGAATTATAAGAACTGGCTTTGTATTGTTGAAAAAATCAGCTCCATATTGCCTAATGAAATTTTCTCTATCTTTATCAGAAATATCCCAGTAAATAAATAGAGTTGTTGGAGTTTGTGCGAGAACTTTAACTACCGTTTGATTATACCTATAAGGTAAATCGTAATATTCTAAAATCTCGATTTTTTCAGTTAAATTTGTTGAAGAAGTTATCTCATCTGGATTTATATCTGCAAGAATTGCTTTTTTTGTACGTGTAGCTCTTTTTGCTTTTGTAGTAGTTGCTTTTTTTGCAGTAGTCTTTTTAGAAGCAGTGCCAGTTGATTTTTTAGAAGTAGTCTTAGCTGTTTTTTCGGCAGACTTTTTAGCAGTTGTACTCTTACTTGTTTTTTTAGTCTCTTTTGAACTTGCAACTTTCTTAGTAGAAGGCTCCTTCTTAGCTGTAGTTCTTGAGGCTTTTACAGCAGTATCTTTTGCAGCTGTAACTTTTGCGGTCTTTACAGCTGTAGCCTTTGTAGTTGTGGCTGAATCGGTTGCAGATTTCTTGGTTGCTTTTTTTTCAACGCTACCAGAGGTTTTCTTCTTTGATACTTCTTCATTTTCGTTTAATTTATTTGCTGGTTTTCTTGGCATTTTTTCCTCCTTAGTTTTACTCACATAAAATCTTATTATATCCTATATCAAAATAAAAATAAATTCAATAGAAATTGGAAAATAAAACTAAAAAAATTTAAATTTTTTTATCAAAAAATGTTTACATTTGTATTTTTTTTGTATAAAATGTATCTGTGAAAAATATACGAAGTAGAAAACCAAAGAAAACTTTGTGAAGGGAGATTATCTAATGAAGATATTAATGCTAACATGGGAATATCCACCAAGGATTGTTGGCGGAATAGCAAGAGTTGTACACGACTTATCTAAGAGACTTATAAAGGACGGACACGAGGTTACAGTTGTAACATACAGAGATAGCGCAGATGTACCAGAATACGAAAATGACAAAGGGGTAAATGTTTATAGAGTAGATAACTATATGATTCACCCAAACAATTTTATTGACTGGATACTACAATTAAATTTCAATCTAGTATCAAAAGCTACAGAAATCATAAACAAAGAAGGTGGATTTGACGTTATTCATGCACATGATTGGCTTGTTGCAAATGCAGCTAAAGCATTAAAAAATGCTTATGGAATACCTGTTGTTGCAACTATTCATGCTACAGAAGCAGGAAGAAATAGCGGAATACATGATGATACTCAAAGATACATAAATGACACAGAATGGATGCTTACTTATGAGGCATCAGAGGTAATTGTAAATAGTAATTACATGAAAAATGAATTACAAAGATTATTTGGATTACCTTATGAAAAAATAAATGTTATTCCAAATGGAATCAATTTATCTAACTTTATAGGAATTGAAAGAGATTACGACTTTAGAAGACAATATGCAATGGATAATGAAAAAATTATTCTTTATGTTGGCAGACTCGTATATGAAAAAGGTATTCAACATTTAATTGCTGCAATGCCAAAGGTATTATCAAACTATCATGATGCAAAATTAATAATTGCTGGTCGTGGTGGAATGATGGATGAATTAAGACAGGAAGCAAGTAATCTTGGACTAAACGACAAGATATACTTTACCGGATATTTAGATTCAAATCAAGTACAAAAAATGTACAAATGTGCTGATGTTGCAGTATTCCCAAGTACTTATGAACCTTTCGGAATAGTAGCATTAGAGGCTATGCTTGCAGGAGTTCCAACAGTGGTTTCAGATGTTGGAGGACTTGACGAAATTGTTACTCATGGAGTAGATGGAATGAAAGCTTATGCTGGAAATGCAAATTCAATAGCAGATTCAATTACAGCTTTATTGTATGACCATCAACTAGCAACAAATGTTGCAAAAAAAGCAAAACAAAAAGTTAAGGAACAATTTAATTGGGAGAAGATTGCCCAAGATACACACTTTACTTATGAAAAAGCTGTATGCCAAACAATGGCAGAACGCCAAGCAAGACAAATGCTTCAAGAAAAAGCAAAAAAAGCAGAAAAAGCGGAGAATACGCAAAAGGAAATTACAAATCTATTAAGTTTCAAGAAGAAACACGCTTATGCTTAATGGCTGAATAATTCTAAAAATAAATGCAAAAATAATAGTACAATTAGGAGGTTCTATATGCAGGTATACGATATGGCAAACAAACTTGCAAAAGAAATAAAAGAATCAAGCGAGTATGAAAGATATAAGAGACTAAAAAGTAATATAGAATCTGATGCAAGCAAGAAAGAAAAAATTGAAGAATTTGAACATTTAAGATACAATATTCAAGTAAAGGCAATGCAAGGCAATAATGATTCAGAATTGCAAGAACAAAATAAATTGCTACAAGAAAAATATGCAGAGCTAATACAAGATGAAAAAATAAAAGAGTATTTTGAAGCAGAAATGCAATTCAATGTTATGCTAACAGATGTAAATAAAATAATCGCTGAAGCAGTAAGAGATGTACTATAAAAAGTATTATAAAAGGGTTAATTGTTAAAATAAAGAATGAAATAAGAGCGTATAAATATAATCTAGAGGTGTATTTATTACGCTCTTTTTGTAGAATAGGAGGAACCTTATGATAATTATTTTAAGTGTAATAGTTGCAATGGTTTTACTAACAATAGGATTAAATATAAAACTTGGATATTTCAAAAAATTAAAAGAAGTTGCAGAGAGTGAAGAATTAAACACAATAGCACAAAAATTTCCAAGCAATGCAGATATATGCAAGCAAACATTAAAAAACTTGAAAAATGAAGAAGTAAAAATAGAAGAGGACAATAGTTCAAGAACAAGTTTGTACCTTGTAATGAAAAATAAAATTCTGATTGGAAAAGTAAATGCTATAACAAGGGTACAGACTGTAATACACGAATGTATACACTCTACGCAAAATAAAATAATATTGAAGTTTAATGTAATATTTGCAAATTTGAATAATTTATATTTTTTAATAATTGCAATTTTAAACCTATTTAATATAATAAATTATGCAATATCAGAAATGTGTTTATGGATGTTCGTATTCTTGCAATTCGTATTGTATGCAGTAAGAAGTTTTTTGGAGATAGATGCCATGACAAGAGCAGAATATCTATCAAAAGAATACATAGAAAAAGCAGAAGCAGTAACTGCTGATGAAAAAGAAAAAATAATACAAGAGTACATAGCAATAAATAAAATAGGAATTAAATTATATAATTATACACTGGCTATAAAAATGCTAGTAAGAATATTAATATATGCAGTAATAATGGTAATATAAAACAGTTTATTACATTTTTATTACATTTTTGTAAATACTTGAATAAAATTTTACTTATTGATATAATCTAAACATGCTATAGGAAAAATCGCACAAAATATACTAAGGAGGATAAATTATGTTAAAATCAAATGTAAGTTATAGCACAGATAAAGACAGCTATACAGCTGGTAAAGCGTGTGCTGAGAAGGCAGTTGTAAATCTTATGGAGACTAAAGTTGCCTTTTTATTTAGTTCTGTAAAATACAATCAGAACAAATTATTAGAAGGAGCAAAATCAGTTTTAGGAACAGCTCCAATAATTGGATGTACTTCTTCAGGAGCAATAATTGTACCAGATGGTGTAATTTCATCAGAAGATGGATTTGCTGGAATGCTTGCAATAGGTGATGACGAAACAGCAGTTGGTGTTGCTGGTTCAGAGCGTGGAAAAAATCCAAGAGAAACAGGAAGAAAAGTTGCAAAAGAGGCAATGGCAAAAGTTGGAACAGACAGAGCACCCGCATACTTCTACATGGTTGCTTCTCCAGCTGAGGAAGAAGAATATGTAAAGGGTATAGAAGATGTAATAGGCTGTGTTCCTTTCTTTGGTGGAAGTGCTGCTGATGATGCAGTTGCAGGAGATTGGAAAATCTTCACAAACGATAAATGCTTCTCAGATGGTGTTGCTGTGGCATTCTTCTACACAAATAAACCAATGATAAACAAATATACAGGAGCTTATCATGAAACTGTAAATTCTGGAATCATAACAAAATTAAATGGAAAAAGACAATTAGTTGAAATAGATGGAAAACCTGCCATGAATGTTTATGCAAAATGGACAGGCAAAAAAGTAAAAGATTTAATGGGAATGAATTTACTTTCATCTACTATAACAGAGCCTTTAGGAGTAAAAGATAGATTGGGTTCATTAATAGCAATTCGTCACCCAATGGTTGGAAACGAAGATTTATCAATGAATATTGGAAATAACTTAGCAATAAACACTGCAGTAATTCAAATGCAAGCAAGTGTTGATGAGTTAATAGATTCAACAGGAAAAACTTTAAAAACTGTAAGAACAAGCCTTCCATGTGAAGCAGGAGCTTATTTACTAGTTCACTGTGGTGGAAGAAAATTAGGAATAGGCGACAGAATTGATGAAGTTGCAAAACAATTAAAGAAGGAAGCAAAAGGTGTTCCATTCTTAACTGTATTTACATTTGGTGAATATGGAACAGAAGATCACGGAGAAAATACTTGTGGTGGATTAATGCTTTCATTCACTGGATTTGGCAAGAATAAATGAATGCCAAACTCTGGGAAGGCAGAGTTAGAGGAGCCTTGCCAGCAAGAAGATTACGAGGCTGAAAAAGGCTCTGATCAAAGTAAATTAAATCTAAAATTTGAAAAAGTTTTAGATAGCGTGATTAAGGTCACCGGAAATGTGATTCAAGAAGGTAAAAGGATTGTAGAATCTAATTTAAAAAAGAAGGAAGGCGATTGTGTGAAAGTTTTAATAGGAAGAGATTGGAAAGAAAGCTCTAATGGTGCTAAGATAGAAGTTGTAAATCCTGCAACAGGCGAGTTAATAGACAAGGTTCCAAACATTAGCTTGGAGGATGTTGATGAAGCTGTTACAGTTGCAAAAGATATGCAAAAAGAATGGGAAAAAGTTTCAATTTATGATAGAGGTGAAATCCTTTATAAGTTCGTAGATTTAGTAGATGAAAACAAAGAGCGTTTAGCAGGTTTATTATCTGCTGAAACAGGAAAGCCAATAACAGAGGCGAGAGGGGAAATTGCAAATGTAAGAATTGGTGTACGTGGGTTTGTTGAAAAAGCAAAACACTTATATGGAGAAAGCTTAGTTGGTTCATCTGAATTAGGAAACGAGAAAACAATGCAAATTACAACTAGAGCACCTCTTGGAGTTATAGTTGCAATAATACCATTTAACTTCCCAAGTGATTTATTTTGCCAAAAAGTACCACCTGCATTGATGATGGGAAACTCGATAATTATAAAGCCATCAAATTACAATCCATTAACATTAATAGAATATGTTAAATTAATGGTAGAAGCAGGTGTTCCAGCAGGTGTAATTCAAGTAGTTACAGGAGATGGACCTATTGTTGGTCAAGCATTAGCAAGACATAAAGGAGTGTCTTTAGTTTCTTTAACAGGAAGCACTGGGGCAGGAATTCAAACAATGGGAACAGCTTCTCAAAACTTAACACATGTAATGCTAGAGCTAGGCGGAAATGATGCTTTCATAATGTTAGAAGATGGAGACATGAACTTAGCAATAAAAGAAACAATCTGGGGAAGATTGTACAATGGAGGTCAAGTTTGCTGTGCAAGCAAGAGATTCTTAATTCATAATTCAAGAAAACAAGAATTCATAGACAGAATGAAAGATGTAATATCAAAATTAAGAGTCGGAGACCCAAGTAAAGAAGATACTCAAATGGGACCAATGATAAATATTCATGCTGCACAAAGAATAGAAGAACAAGTAAACAAAACAATTGAACAAGGTGCAACATTAGTTTGCGGAGGAAAAAGAGAAGATGCATTCTATTATCCAACAATACTAGATAATGTAACAAAGGATATGGACGTTGCAAAAGACATGGAAATATTCGGACCTGTAATCCCAGTAATAGGATTCGACACCGAAGAAGAAGCAATAGAAATTGCAAATCAATCATCTTATGGACTTTGCGGATGTGTAATCACAAAAGATTACTCAAGAGGATTAAAAATTGCCAATAAGCTAGAATGTGGTGGAGCAATAGTAAATGGTGCAAGTTTCTTCAGAAGTTTTGAAATGCCATTCGGAGGCTGGAAACACAGTGGAATAGGCAACGAGGGAGTATCAAGCACATTACAAGAAATGAGCAGAGTAAAGACAATAGTCTTAAAAAATATATTATAAAAATTTAAATTCGCCCAAAAGGGACGTCCATATTGGGCGAAAAAAGGAGAAAAATTATGGCAAATACAAGATTTATATTAAACGAAACTTCATATTTTGGCTTTGGAGCTAGAGAAGTTTTATTAGATGAACTAAAAGACAGAGGATACAAAAGAGTATTTTTAGTATCTGACAAATCTCTTGTTGATGCAGGAGTTACAGACAAAGTTATGAATATTCTTGAAGAAGGAAGAGTTAAATACGAATTATATGATGAAGTAAAACCAAATCCTTCAATAGAAAACGTATTAACAGGTTATAAGAAGAGCAGATGGTTTAGACCAGATGTTATTCTTGCAGTAGGTGGAGGATCAAGCATGGATACAGCAAAAGCTATATCTATACTAATGGAAAATCCTGATAGAGATGATGTTGTTTCTCTAAACGGACTATCAAACACAAAGAAAAAAGGACTTCCAATGATTGCAATGCCAACAACAGCAGGAACTGCAGCAGAAGTTACAATAAACTATGTTATAACAGATGAAGAAAGAAAAGTAAAAATGGTTTGTGTTGACCCACATGATATACCAGTTTTAGCAATAGTTGATACAGAACTTATGGCTTCTATGCCAAAAAAATTAGCTGCTGCAACTGGAATGGACGCATTAACACATGCAATAGAAGGATATATAACAAAGGCACACAACACAATGTCTCAAATGTTCTCTATGAAAGCAATTCAACTAATTTACAAAAATTTAGCAGCTGCTGTAAATGATAAAGATCAAAAAGCAATAGATGATGTTGGATTAGGTCAATATATAGCTGGAATGGGATTCTCAAATGTTGGACTTGGAATAGTTCACTCAATGGCACATCAATTAGGAGCTGTTTATGATACACCTCACGGTTTAGCAAATGCAATATTACTTCCAACTGTACTAGAATTTAATGGAGCTGTTTGTGCAGACCTATATAAAGAAATTTTAACACAGGGAATGGGAATAAATGCAATGAAATTCACAGATGAAGAAGCTGTAAAGACATTATGCGAAAAAGTAAGAGACTTATCAGAAGCTGTTGGAATAACTCAAACAGTAAAAGATGTTGGAGCAAAGAAGAAAGATTTCGCAATGCTTGCAGATAAAGCAATGGTTGACCCTTGTAAACCAGGAAATCCAAGAGAAGTAACAAAACAAGACTTCATAGACTTATATGAAAAAGCTTGGTAATAAAAATAAGAAATAAAGGAAACTTTGCTGAATTAGGATAATTTATTGAGTAAAGATACATTATTTCATATATGTAAAAAAATTAATATTTTCGCCCAATAGGGATGTCCTTTTTTGGGCGAAGATATATTTTTCATATATATAAAGAAATTAATAAATCGCCCAAAAAGGGACGTCCCTATTGGGCGATTTATTTCTAAATAGGCATAGAAAAAAGGAGATGTGATTATGGAAAAAGTAAAAAAATACGGTAAATTTTTAATTTCACCAGCGATTGCAATAGCCATAACGCTAATTTTATATGCAATTAAAGGAATTTATCCTTTTGGAGGAATGACTGTCGCACATGCGGATATGGGACAATCTTACGAGACTTTTTATCATCTATTATGGGACATATTAAGAGGTGGAAAATCTCTATTCTATTCATACACTTTAGGTAGTGGTTCAAATGTATTTGGAGGAGTATTACTTGATGGATTTGCAAGTCCATTTGCATGGCTAATTGCATTATTCAAGAGAGAAAATATAATATATGCATTCTCGTATTTATTATTAATAAGAATAGCATTTATAGCTCTATCAACATACATATTCTTTGACAAAATATACAAGAAAAGTGAGAACGAAGGCTCGAGCTTAGAGTTTTGGAAAGTTTTATTTAGCGTAATGTACTCATTATCTGCTTATGTTTTAATCAGCTATACAAACATAATGTGGCTTGACGTTGTTGCAATATTCCCAATATTCTGCTTAGGAGTGCACAGACTTCTTACTCAAAACAAATCTGGATTATTTATTGTAATACTAACATTAAGCTTGATAATTAGCTACTACATATCATATATGATTCTATTCTTTATATTATCTTGCCTGCCATTTGCAGTATTCTTCTATGCAAAGAAAGAAGATAGAAAAAGAGTTGCAGGAAAAATTGTAATTGCAGTAATTTTATCACTATTTTTATCGATGTTCTCTTTCTTACCAGCATTTTCACAAACAATGAGTTCATACAGAATGGCCGGACAAAAGGCTACAATAGTAAGAAATTACGAAGCAGGAATGAAACTAACATTCTTAATGTTATCATCACTAAGTTTATTAGGAACTGTAAGCTTAGTAAAATATTTCAAAAAAGACAATACAGTAAAAATGCTGTTATTAAGTCTATTGATATGTGGCGTCTTGCCCATATTATTTGAAAGAATAAATATGTTATGGCATACAGGTTCACACAACAGCTTTCCATTCAGATATGGCTTTATACCAATATTTGTTATGATGAATTGTGCAATGTACTACATTACAAAATATTACAAAAATGATAAAAAATTTGAAATAGCAGATGTTATTTTTATAATCTTAGCACTTATACCAATTATAATTTTAACACCAACAACAATAACAGAAATAAACCAAGGCCAACCTGCATTCAGGATTAAAACAAATAACTTTTTATCAATTTGTATTCAAACTATTTTATTTGCGTACATCATAAGAGAACTTTTGAAAATAGAAAAAATAAAATTGAGAAATGGACTAATAGCATTTGTTGTGATTGCTGAAATTATACTTCATGGATTAGCTTATATTGGAGTACCGGAAAGTGCAAGAGGAGGAGCAGAACACTCAGATAGTTCAATTTTAGTAGCAGACAATTTGTTAGAAAAATTCAAGACAAATGAAACAGAACTTTACAGATATAGAGATCCAGATCAAAATTTGACAGAAAACTATCCATTGGTATTAGATGCTCCATCTATGTCTACTTTCTTACATGTAATAAGCAAAGAACAAGTAGAAACACATTCAAGTTTAGGATACACCAGAAACTACACAAAACTTGGAGATGCAGGAGGAACACCAATTTTTGATGCGATTTTAGGCGTAAAATATGTATTCTCGAATAGTGAACTAGACGGCGAAATATTCAAATATGATGGAACATCTAAAGAAAATATTAATCTATATGAATATAAAAACGTACTTCCTTATGGAATTATATATGAAAACAATAATGACATAAGCACTATACCACAGGCAGATGATGTTTATGCAACACAAAACTATGTATACAAACAACTATTCAATAAAACAGAAGACATAATAGAAAAAGTAGATTCGGAAAGAGAATCAATCAGTAAAGATGAAAAAGTCGAAACCTTCAAGTACAAAGTAAATGTAAATGAAAAATCATATTTATATGTGTATGGAAGTGAAGAAGATACTTCACTATATAGCATAAAAGTCAATGGAGAAACAGTAAAAGTTCCTTGGATTAACGATTATGAAAACACAATATACCCATACAGATATAGCAATGGACTTATAAACTTAGGAAAATTTGAAAATGAAGAAGTAGAGATAGAGGCAAGAAGCTACAAAGGAAAATGTAACTTGAAATTTGCTACATTATCATTAGAAAAATATGAGAACGCATTTGCAGACTACAAAGAAGAGTGTACCAAAGATATAAAAATAGAAGGAAACAAAATAAGTATTAAAATAGAAAATGCAAAAGCAGGACAAAAACTATTCTTACCAATTACTTATGACGCAGGCTGGACAGGCACAAATAATGGTGAAACAACAAATGTAAACAGAACATTCAATACATACATGAGCCTTGAGTTGAAGGAAGGAACAAATGAAATAGAACTTACATTCATACCAGCAAAGATGAAGTTAGGAATAGAACTATCTATAGCTACACTTGTAATAATATTGATATACACATTCGGAATAAAAAGATTTATAAAAAAAGACGGACTGCTAGACAAGATAATAGTAAATATGGGATTCGGAATTTATATTGTAATAACAGTGGGATTCTATTTAAAAGTATATGTAATGTGCATAATACAATCAATAAAACAGTGGATAAGCTAAAAATTACAAAATTAATACATAAACAAATTTTAATAATACTAGAAAATAAAATCGCTCTAAATAAGAAATCTTATTTGAGCGATTTTGATATCTATATTTTAACGAATAAATTTTTTACTTTCTGCAACAGCCATTTCATCACATCTATTATTGAATTCATTATCTGCATGCCCTTTAACTTTATTGAAAGTAACATCATGAACTTTAGTAAGAGAATATAATTCTTGCCAAAGTTCTTTATTTTTAACAGAATCGCCACCAGCAGTTCTCCAATTTTTCTTTATCCAACCATAAATCCATTTTTGGTTGAAAGCATTTACAACATAAGCACTATCGCTGAAAACATTTACTTTACAAGGTCTTTTCAAAAGTTTCAAAGCCTCAATAACAGCAGACAACTCCATTATATTATTAGTAGTATTCTCAGAACCACCAGATATTTCTTTACGAACATCTCCCATCATTAAAATAGCACCCCATCCGCCAGGACCAGGATTACCAGAACATGCACCATCAGTATAAATTGTAATCTCTTCCATAAATTTAATTCCTTATATAATTTATTTGGGCTTTTGAACTTGGAAATACCCATGAACCAGTTATAAAATTCACTATTTAAATAGAATTTTGAATATTAAAATTTAAATTTTGAAATTCAAAAATAAAAATCTACTTATTAAAATCAATGATATTATACCAATAAACCCCAATAGATGCAATATTATGAAATATAAAAAATTGAACAAACACTTCACGAAGTACTACTATTTTTATATTGTAAATAAATCTGTTTTGTGATATTATACATAATGTAAAATCACGTTTTACAATTAATATATAAAATAGAAAAATGAATTCTACCTAGAAAAAATTAAAGGAGGCACAACATGAGTAAAGTTGTTGGAATAATAGCAGAATATAACCCATTCCATAATGGTCATTATTATCATTTGCAACAGGCAAAGCAGAATGCTGATGCTGATTTTTGTGTTGCTGTAATTTCAGGTAATTTTACTCAAAGAGGAGATACCTCTATTGTAGATAAATGGGCTAAGGCATATATGGCTATTTGTGGAGGAGCCGATTTAGTTCTTGAACTTCCAACCATATACAGCATTTCGAGTGCTGAAAATTTTGCGAGTGGAGGAATAAAGCTTCTTGATAGCTTAAAAATAGTTGATAGTGTTTCATTTGGTGCCGAAACGAATGACTTTGGAGCTTTGAATAATATTGCAAATGTTCTATATGAAGAACCAAGAGCTTATACCAATATTTTAACACATGAACTAAAAAGTGGAATTTCATATCCTTCTGCAAGACAAAATGCTGCGATGATGTATCTTAATGATATTAAAAGATATGCTAATATTTTGAATAGCCCTAATAACATTTTGGCTGTAGAATATTTGAAGGCTTTAAAGAAGCAAAGAAGTCCAATGGAGCCCATTATAATAGAAAGAAAAAAAGTATATTATAATGACAATAGAATTGTCGATGATTTTGCAAGTGCAACTGCTATAAGAAGTATGCTCCAGAGAAAAGAGTATAAAGATTTAAGCAAGGTAATACCAAGAAGCACTTATCAGATACTGGGCAACGAGATGAACAAATCTCATATAGTTCTTTCTATTGAAGAATATGAGAAAGAAATCTTGTTCCAATTAAGAAAAATGAGCCCAGAGCAAATTGCGGAGCTACCAGATGTTAGTGAAGGTTTGGAAAATGCTATAAAATCTGCGGCAAGCAATGCAAGCACTTTAAAAGAGTTCATGAGTCTGGTAAAAACAAAAAGATACACTCAGACTAGAATACAAAGAATTTTATTATATGCTTTATTGGGAATAGATAAGAAAACTATGGAGACTTCAAAGAAGATAATACCTTATGCAAGAGTTCTAGGATTTAATCAAAATGGAAAGATGTTATTATCTGAAATATCTAGAAGAAATCCAAAAATAAAGATGATAACTTCTGTAAAGAAATTTATTGACCAGAATGCAAAAGGTGGCAATAAAGATTTAATGAAGATGCTACAATTAGATATATTTGCAACAGATGTTTACACACTAGCACATAAGGAAAATTCTAAAACAGGACTAGACTTTACAAACAATATGATAATTACAAATTAAAAGAGTTATTGAGTATACATTAACGAATTGGTGGGCAAAAAATAATTATAATAAAAAACTTTGTTGATTATAATTCTAAAAAATAGCAGGTACAGAAAACACAGTTTATAGGAAACTTTAAAACCTAAATTTATGTAAGGAGAATTCGTGTAGAAGTTATTAATAAGTAAATCAGCCCTAATATAAATACTAAGGTGGAGCTTTAAAAATCTATACGAGAAATGCCAGTGAAGATTATAGGAATAACAGGAAATTCTGGAAGCGGAAAATCTTATGTTTCGGAATTTATAAAAAAATATTATTTAGAACAAAATATAAAAGCAGAAATTATTGATGCAGATCAAGTTGCAAAAAGTATGCAAAATTCTGAATCTGAATATATGAAATCTATTATTCGTGAATTTGGAGAAGATATACTGGAAGAAGGAAAATTGAACAGAAAAAAGCTAGCAAAAATAGTTTTCAGCAATAATCAAGAAAAGGAAAAGCTTGACAGAATTACTCAAAAGTATGTAGTTGCAAACATAAAAGAACAAATAAAATCGTATAGGGAACAAGGAATGGTAATAATAGTGATTGATGTTCCTCTGCTTTTTGAGAGTGGGTTAAATCAAGAATGTACCATTACTGTTGGTGTAATTGCCAAAAAAGAGAAAAAACTTGAAAGAATTTGCAAAAGAGATAATATAACGGTAGAAGAAGCAGAACTAAGATTAAATAGCCAACCAGATGACGAATATTATAGAAATAATTGTGACTATATAATAGAGAATAACACAATAGAAAATGAAATAACTCAAAAGGCAATATGTAACATAGTAAAAAAGATTGAAAAATCGTTTAACGAATAATCAAATAATAAAGAAGAATTGCGTGCCGGGAAATAAAAAAATATGCAATGAGAAGAGTAAAAAGACGGAAAATATTGCTAAAATATTACAATAAGATTACATTTGTGTAACTTAATTGAAATTACTCTATTAATAGAATATAATTAGCTTGAAAGAACAGTAGAAAAGATAAGGGGGACCTTGCTATGGAGAGTCAAACTTTTGCAGAATACATATTATCTGAAAAAGACTGGATTAGAAAAATGGAAATCATGTATTATTTAAATAAGAGAGGTAACATCTTTTTTGATAATTCAGTGGTTTTTAAAACAGAGCTTTTAAAACTTTTTCTTGATAATACGCCAAATCTTAATTTTGATAATAACATGCTTATAACTGCATGTTTACTTTGCAACTGTAAAAAGATTGATAATTTTACAGATATGAATAAGGTAAGAACGTATGCAAAAGAGGGCGCTGAATATCTACAAACACTTGGATTTGACAGAAAATTTTGTAGAATATGTGAGCAGATTAACAGATATAGTGGGTCAGAACCTAGAGAGCCTGAAGCAGATGTTCTAGAATTAATAGACCAGTTTGGTGGTATGCTTTTGGACAGGCCTGAAAGAATTGGTATGAAAGTTGATGAAGCTTTAGTCTTACTTGAGTACAGAAACTTGAAGGGAAAAGATAATAGATATTTACAAGTATTTAAAGACTTTGTAAATAGAATGGAGGCTATAAAGATATGAGTTTAGCTAATAATAAAGATATTATAATTCCAAATACAACAGGCATAATAACACAAGCTGTAAAAGAAGCTAATAATTATGTTAGAAGAACAAGAGGAGAGGCATATATTTCGCATGCTGTAAGCCAAGAAAATACAGCTCCATATATTAGAGACATGAGAAAAATACACAGCATTTTGCAATACAGAGCGAGTGGAATTCCATTAGAGCAAGTTGTTAATCCCGAAAGAATTTCAAGCAACAGAAGTAGAGTGGAAAATTATCAAATGGATGAAAAGGCTGTGGATAAAGAAAAAGATTTTGAAGCAAAAGATAATGGAAATGGACAAGATATTCATAGAGCTTATGAAAGCTGGTTCATGGATAGATAGAGTATTTTCGCCAGATGGGATTTATTGCCTATCTTAGCGAAAATTTTCTTTGCAAACTTGAAGAACGAGTTAATGAAGAACGGTTTAAGATGGAGAAAAAATTGAAAAATTTTATATATAGTAAATACGGTAAGAATGAAATCTAATTCATAATAAAACAATAGATAATTAAAAATTAAAAATCCAAAATTAAAGGAGTAACAAATGGAAGAAATATTTGCAGATTTACATGTACATATAGGAAGAAGTAAAAATGGAAAACCAATAAAGATAACAGCGGCTAGAAGCTTGAATTTTGAGAATATCGCAAAGGAATGTGCTGAAAGAAAAGGTATAAATGTTGTTGGAATAATAGATTGTGCATCTCCTTATGTTATAGAAGATATTGAAGAGTTCTTAAAAACAGGAGACGCTTATGAGATTGAAGATGGAGGAATAATCTACAAGGATAAAGTTTGTATATTACTTGGAAGCGAAGTAGAAACATCAGAAGTAAGCAGAAATGGAAAATGCGGAGCAGCACATAATGTTTGTTTCTTTCCACATTTATCAGATATAAAAGCATTCTCAGAAGAAATGAGCCACCATATAAAAAACATAACACTAAGCACTCAAAGGTCAGACATTTCTGGATATGAGCTTATTGATATAGTAGAAAAATACAATGGAATACTAATTCCTGCACACTGTTTTACACCGTTTAAGAGCTACTATGGAAATTGCGTAGACAGAATGAAGGACATATTCAAGGAAAAATTTGATAAGATATTTGCAATAGAGCTAGGACTTAGTGCAGATACATATTTAGCAGACATGATAACAGAGTTAGAAGACAAAACTTTTGTTACAAACTCTGATGCACATTCACTTCCTAAAATTGCAAGGGAATACAACAAGATGCAAGTAGCAGATATAAGCTTTAAAGAAATTGTTAAGGCATTAAAGAATGAAGATGGAAGAAAAGTACTTTGTAACTATGGATTGGATCCAAAGCTTGGAAAATATCATAGAACATTTTGTGATGATTGCAATAAAGTAATCGAAACAAAATATCCAGTTGAAGTTTGCCCTTACTGCGGAAGCAAGAAAGTTACATTTGGAGTGTTTGACAGAATTGAACTTATAAAAGATAAAGCAGAAAGCAAGAGCCCTAAGAACAGACCTCCATATATTTACCAAGTTCCATTAAGTTTCATACCAGGATTAGGAGCAAAAACGATAGATAAATTATTAGAAAACTTCGGAACAGAAATGACTATTCTTCACAAACTTTCAAGAGATGATATAGAAGCTGTTGTTGGAGAAAAAGTAGCAGATGCAGTTATTGCTTCAAGAGAAGGAAAATTGCAAATACACGCAGGTGGTGGCGGAAAATACGGAAAAGTAGAAACACCGGCTAAGAGTGAACAATAATTTTAATCAAATAGAGATACCTCTATTTGACAAACTTTGAGTGAATGTTGGGTAATTCTAAGTTCTATTTCTAAGATTATAGAATAGACATTATGTATAAGAATTATATGATGTCTATTTTGAATCTTAGGAGGAAAGTTATAATGAATAGAACCGCAAGGAAACAAAAGAAAAATAGAATAAGCAATGTCATATTAGAATTTATACAAACAAATTCTAAAACTTGTTTAATTCTATTAATAATTTTTTTTATAGGAGTTTTACTTGGAGTAATATTTGTTAATAATTGCAAAGAAACACAAGAGAACCAAATAAAAAGTTACATACAAAACTTCGTAGATGGAATAAGAGAAAATTATCAAATTTCGTCAACAAAATTATTGTGGAACGCGATAATGAAAAATTTTATAACAGCTTTAGTTCTATGGTTCTTAGGTTTAACACTAATTGGAGTACCACTAATATATCTATTTATTGGTTACAAAGGGTATTGCATTGGATTTACAGCAGCATCCATAATTGCAACACTTGGAGGAGCAAAAGGAACATTGTTTATTGCTTCAACCATGCTATTGCAAAACATAATTTATATTCCAATTATAATAGCACTTGCAACCAGTAGCGTAAAGCTGTACAAAAAAATAATGGAAGACAGAAGAAGAGAAAACATAAAAACACAAATACTAAAACATACAATATTTTCCGTTTTTATGTTAGTGATACTAATACTAAATTCATTCATAGAGGCGTACATATCAGGAGGTATATCTTCCATGCTTTTGAAATATTGTTAAAAAATTTAAATATTTGTAGAAATTTAGAAAAATCTATTTACAATTTTGCAATATTTTGATATAACAATACATAAGTTATGTAAATTGATACAAAACATTACTTATTGATAAAAAATATAGAATAGGGGAGTTCAAATGGAAAAGCAAGTTAAACTTTTTTTAGATTTTCTTAAAGATGACAAAAGGTTATCAGATAACACATTACAATCATACAGAAGAGATATAGAACAATATGAAAAATACGTATCAGAGAACAAAATAAACTATTTAAAAGCAACTCAAGAAACAATAATAGACTATATGGATTATTTAAGAGAAGAAAACAAAAAAGAATCTACTATATCAAGAAGCTTAGCTTCAATTAGATCTTTCTACCAATACTTAATTAGAGTAAAGAAAATAAAAAAAGATCCTACAGTTACAATTGAATCACCTAAAATAATAAAAAGAGTTCCAAACATATTAACTTCCAAAGAAGTTGAACTATTACTAGATCAACCAAAGGATGTTGATTTAAAAGGAACAAGAGATAAGGCAATGCTTGAATTTGCCTATGCAACTGGAATGAGAGTAACAGAAATGATTTCTCTTAATCTAGATGATGTAAAACTTGACGAAGGATATGTAGTTTGCAGAGGAAGAAGCAAATCTAGAAACATACCACTTGGATCAATGTCTTTAAAAGCATTAAAAGAATACATGGATGATGCTAGACCATATTTAATTAGAAACGAAGAAGAAGATGCTTTATTTGTAAATGTAAATGGAACAAGATTAACACGACAGGGTTTCTGGAAAATAGTCAAATATTACAAAGAACAAGCTCATATAGAAAAAGATATTACACCACACGTATTAAGACATTCATTTGCAACACATTTATTGCAAAATGGAGCTGATTTAAAAGCAATACAAACAATGCTAGGACATTCAGATATATCTTCAACACAAGTTTATATGCAATTCCAAGATCCCGGAATAAAAAACGAATATAAAAAGGCTCATCCAAGAGCTTAAAAAATAGACTAATAACTTGAAATTCAATATTATTGGCTGCTAAGTAGAAAATAGAATAATTTAATATACTGACAAAAAATTGCCGACATAACTATTATGGACGGCAATTTTTATGAATATAAAGGGAAAAAATATGAAAAGTAAGAAAATAAAAGAGGAAAATATAGAAATAATACCAAAAAATGAAATACATAAGCTAAGAGAAAAAGAAAACAATTATTGTATTTGCATTCCAATAATAAATGAAGGAGAAAGATTAAAAAAAGAACTTCAAAGAGCTATTGATAATGGAGTTACAGACATTGCAGATATAATATTAATAGATAGTGGAACGACTGATGATTCAATATCGCCAGAAAATCTAAAAAAATATAGAATAAATACTCTAATAGAAATGGAAGAAAAAAGAAAGTATACTCAATCAAAGGCTTTGATTGCAGGCTTCCACTATGCTTTAGAATGTGGTTATAAAGGAATAATTACAATAGACGGTAATAATAAAGACAGTATAGAAGATGTTAAGAAATTTGTAGAAAAACTAGAGGAAGGATATGATTACATACAGGGCTCTAGATTTATAGATGGAGGACAAGCTATAAATACTCCTAAATCAAGAGAGTTTGCAATAAAATACATTCATGCTCAAATGATATCTAGTATTTGTAAGAAAAAATATACAGACACAACCAACTTGTTTAGGGGATATTCAAGAAAGTACTTAATGCACGAAAAAGTAAAACCTTTTAGACCAATATTCAAATCATATGAGATTTCTACATATTTATCAACAAGAGCAGATCAACTTGGATTAAAAACTCTGGAAATACCAGTAACAAGAGCCTATCCTGATGGAAAGAAATATTCAACAAAAGTAGGAAAAATAAAAGGAATTTATTTGTTAATAAAAAGTCTAATGGAAGAAAAATTAGGAATGTATAATGTAAAATAGATGTTAAATTATCCAGTATATAAAAATATTTACTTAGAATATAATTCATATATAATAAAAAAATAACGAAGGTTCAGATAAAAATAAAAATGAGATCATAAATAGACAATGTTATTGAAAATTAATTACAACAAAAGGGAGATGAAAACAAAAGTGAAAAAATATATGACAAAAGAAAATATAATAATTGTAGCTGTTATTATTCTAAGTGTTCTTATGTCATCACTATTTGTGTTTGACAAAATACTTTATAAAGGTGTAGACACAGAATACCATCTATCAAGAATAATGGGAATAGTAAACAGTTGGAAAACAGGAAATATACCTGCTTACATTCATACAGATACCAACGGATTTGGATATGCGATGGGATTTTTCTATGGTAATATTTCTGTGCTATTACCGTGTTTACTATATTTGGTAGGAACAAACCTAATAGTTGCGTATAAAATTTTTATAGTAGTTTGTGGATTTGGTACAGCTGTATCTATGTATGTTTGCTCAAAGAAAATAAGTGGTAGTAAATATGCAGGAACAATTTCGACAGTTTTATATACGACATGCAGTTATAGAATAATAACGCTTGTTACGAAAGCTTTTATAGGTGAAGTATTAAGTTTTATATTTATACCAATCATAATACTTGGACTCTATGAACTTATATTTAATGATGAGAAAAAATGGTGGATTCTTTCTTTAGGATTTGTAGGAATTCTAAATTCAAACCTTGTAATGACAGAAATAATGATTGCAATATCTGCTGTCATAGTAATTTGCAACATAAAAGAAATAATAACAAATAAAAAAAGATTGCTAGGATTTATAAAAGCTACAATCTGGGCACTGCTAATAAGTGCAGCGTTCTGGATGCCAATGTTGGAACAGCTAAAGAATAACAAATTCCAAATGACAACACTTATGGAAACCTACAAACCAACAAGATGGCTATTAGACATTGAAAAGATATTTTCTGGAACAATACAATACAAAAATAATATGGCTGCGGCTTATGGTTCAGGCTTTATATTTGCAATAATAATAGTACTAAGACTATTTGTAAAAGAAAATAATAAAGCCACAAAATTCTGTGACATATCACTATTTACAGGCCTGATACTCTTACTATGTATGACAAAATATTTTCCTTGGAAAAAGATTATTAAGATAGGAGAAATGATACAATTTCCAAGCAGAATGGAAGTACCTGTTGCTGCGTTTTTCTCTATTGGTTGCGGTATAATATGCCATTATATATCAAACAAAAACGAAAAAAAGAGAAAACTGCTATTCATAGCAATATTAATCTTTCAATGTGCATTTTCGGTGGTATATCTAAAAGCTTGTGTAAAAGCACTAGAAAAATATAACGGTGTAGACAGCAAGGAACAACTAGAAATAGAAGAAGATTTTATCTACAATATTTGTGATGGGGTATATCTTCCTGAGGGTGCAGAAAACGATGCATTTGATGAAATAAAAGCAAAAAGATATGAAATAGAAGAAAAGTACAAAGACAACAATAGAAGCTTAAAATGGGAACATTCAAGAAATGGATTGATTGAAACAATAAAATTTAGCAACAACGATTATGAGAATACTTACGTAGAAATTCCAAGATATTATTATTACGGATACACTGCAGAGTCAGAAGATGGAAAAACACAATATAAAATAGAAAAAACAGAAAAAGGCTTCATTAGGATATATTTAGGAGATATAAAGGAAGGAACTGTAAAGCTTTATTACAAAAAGACAATAATACAAAGAATTTCAGCCCTTATTTCTATAATTACAATTATTTCAAGTATGTTAATTTTTTGTTACAAATATAAAAAATAATGGAATTTTATGGATAATTATGGTATAAAATATATAGCATGATTATATGCAAAAGAAAAGGGGGGTTGAAATGAAAAAAATAAAAGAAACAAAAGGAATTACTCTAATTGCACTTGTAGTAACTATAGTAGTCTTGCTAATATTAGCAGGAGTAAGCATAAACTTAATACTAGACAATAATGGAGTAATAGCAAAGGCAAAGGATGCAAAAGAAAAACAAATTGTTGCAGGTGAAAAGGACCAAATAAGTCTTGCTTATGCGGCATGCAGAACAGGTGAAAATTACCTAGCAACAACTATAAGTAGTGAGGAGATGGAAACTAACCTAAAAAAATTAAATCAAAATGTAACTGTAACTGAAGATGGGGATAACCTAAAAATTACATTTACAGACACTCAACATAAATACACGATAGCACAAAATGGTGAAATAGGTGATTTGGTTGATTGGAGTCAGCTAGCACCTGGATTATATGAAACTGGAACAGCCAACATGATAAAATCATGGGAAGAATTAATGATTGAAATGTATGGAGAAAACAATATAAAAGAAAATGGTACACCAGCGGTAATTGAAAGAGATGCTTTTAATAAAATTGAAGAAACTGGAGATTTAATAATATCTTCAGAAATTACAAAGATTTACAGATATGGTGCGACTTGTGGAAATATGACTAAAAATGACAAAATTACAGGAGTATATATACCAAAAGAAACAGATCTAAATTATTTTGGATATGGATTTTCATATTTTTTAAATCTTAAAAAAGTAGTGTATGGAGATGGATGCACAACAACAGGACGTTGTCCGTTTTATGGCTGTAATAATATTACAAGTGTAACACTTCCAAGTACTTTGACTACAATATCAGAAGAAGCTTTTCGTGATTGTGCAGCATTAAAGAAAATTGATATTCCAGATAGTGTAACTTCTATTGAATCTTATGCATTCTTTAATTGCACTAGTCTTGAAGAAATAACTATAGGTGACGATATTAAAACAATGGGAAAAAATGCTTTTTATGGAACAGCATGGTATAACAAGCAACCTGATGGAGCAGTATACATTGGCAAAGTGCTATATTCATATAAAGGAGATATGCCTGAAAATACAGTGCTAAGAGTAAAAGATGGAACAAAGATTGCAGCATCTTATTGTTTTGATCCATATGATAACAATGAAAGTTTGAAAACTAATCTAATTGAGGTTATATTACCTGAGGGATTTGAAATACTTGGAAAAGGAGCTTTTCTGAATAGTAAAAATATGACTACAATGACAATACCAAAGAGCTTAAAGGAAATGCAAGACATGATTTTTGGAACTTGGATAGGCTCAAAACTAGCAACTATAAATTACAAAGGAACACAAGAGGAATGGAGCCAAATTACAATTGGAAAAGACAATGATGCAATAAATAATGTAATAACAAAAGGAAACATAAATTACAATTATACAGAATAATAAAATAAATCCAAAAATAAGATTTAAATAAATAGCATACAACGGCTTGAAATTTAGTATTTTAAATTTCAAGCCGTTGATGCTTTTGTTAAAATAAATAAAAGAGAAAAATGTTTTTTACCATAGTTTTAAATTTGATACTAAATTAAAAAATTAAAACAGCAGTAAATCTTTAAAAATCCACTAAAAACTAAACATTAAAAATGATTTCAAAAAATTATAAAAATTTTAAAAAAATTTAAATTTAGTATTGACAAGAATAATAAAACATGGTATTATAATAACTGTCGTTAGGAAATAACTAATGCAGGTGTAGTTCAATGGTAGAATTCCAGCCTTCCAAGCTGGCTATGCGG